>Ga0068872_10000212_pt1 | contig 50425 bp, 45 predicted proteins | sample NOAtaG_7_FD_66441 | JGI IMG/M metagenome (GOLD analysis project Ga0068872, IMG submission 66441) | Freshwater lake microbial communities from Lake Erie, under a cyanobacterial bloom - NOAA_Erie_Diel1S_2200h metaG | ecosystem: Environmental > Aquatic > Freshwater > Lake | place: USA: Ohio, Lake...
AAGCAGAAGATGCCATGAATCTCTCTTTTAAAAATGAGTCGTTTGATGTGGTATTTGGCTCATCAATATTGCACCACCTCGATTTCGAAAAATCGCTTAATGAAATTTACCGCGTTTTAAAACCGGGTGGCCGACTAGTTTTTGCAGAGCCCAATATGATTAACCCACAGATTCTAATTCAGAAGAATGTTGGTTTTATTAAAGAGTGGCTAGGCGATTCTCCGGATGAAACAGCTATTGTTAGATGGAGTTTTAGCAAATTATTAAGAAAACATAATTTCGAAAAAGTTAATATATTTCCTTACGATTTTCTTCATCCATATACCCCTAAACCATTAATAGGTTTGGTAAATGGACTAGGGAAATTGTTTGAGAGTTTACCGTTAACTAAAGAAATTGCGGGATCAGTAATTATTTCCGCACATAAACCAGTAAAATAACTATGAGTTTATTACAAGTTAACAACGTAAGTAAAAGATATGCCGGCCATGTAGCTTTGGATGATGTAAGCTTAACCATTAAGGAAGGTGAGATTTTCGGCTTATTGGGTCCTAACGGAGCCGGCAAAACTTCTTTAATCCGTATCATCAATCAAATTACCGGACCTGATACAGGAACAGTTTATTTTAACGGCGAATTACTAAATCCAAAACACATTGAGCAGATAGGATACCTACCCGAAGAACGTGGTTTATATAAAAAAATGGAGGTGGGAGAACAAGCACTTTACCTTGCTCAGTTAAAAGGTTTATCCAGAAGTGAAGCCCGTGCAAAACTAAAATATTGGTTCGAAAAATTTGAAATACAATCGTGGTGGAACAAAAAAGTTGAGGAACTTTCTAAAGGGATGGCTCAGAAAGTTCAGTTTATTGTAACTGTTTTACATCAACCAAAACTATTAATATTAGACGAACCGTTTAGCGGGTTTGATCCAATTAATGCCAATCTGCTTAAAAATGAAATCTTAGAAATGCGTAATAAGGGTACTACTGTAATCTTTTCAACTCATAATATGGGATCTGTAGAAGAATTATGCGACAGTATTGCATTAATAAATAAGTCGAAAAAAATTCTAGATGGACCTGTTAATGAGATCAGAGATCAATATCGTGAAAATCTTTATGAGCTTGTTTTCAAGGGGAATAACCTAAGTTTTACCAACGCACTATGGAGCACTGCAGAGCTAATTGACAAACCTGAATTGAAGGGCTCTTATATGTGTGCAAAAATTAAATTAACTACTCATAAATTAAACGATGTATTAATGTCTATTATACCTTTTGTTGAAATTGTAAGCATAAAAGAATTGTTGCCGGGTATGAATGATATTTTTATAAAAGTAGTTAGTGAAAAAACAGGCCTAAGACCAGAAGAAATTAACGCAAACATGACAGAATAATTATGGATAAGATCTTATTAATAATTCAAAGAGAGTATTTAACCCGAGTTAAGAAGAAGTCATTTTTAATAATGACTATAATAGGTCCCATTCTTATGGCGGCTATGTTTGTAGTGCCGGTTTGGCTTGCCACACGCGAAAACGATCAAAGCCAAATTATGGTTGTAGACGAATCGTTAATGTTTATAAATAATTTACCTGCTTCAAAAAGCATCCGCTTTACATACCAGCCAGATGTTACCTACGAAAAAGCGCAGCTCATCCTCTCCCAAACAAAGGATTATGATGCACTCTTGTATATACCAAAAAATATAATTGAAGGAGGTATAACTGTTAAGCTTTCATACAAAAAAAATATCGGCGCCTTATCCGAAACATACATTAAAGATAAAATTGAGGAAGCCATTTTTAAATGGAAACTCCTAAAAAATAATATCGATCCCGCTCAAATAGAGCAAGCAAAAACAGGTATTTCTATGTTAACCGAAAAAATTACTGAAGATGGTAATAAAGAAGAAACCAATACCGACGCAAATATGGCAGTTGGATTTGGTGGTGCTTTCATAATTTATTTTCTGATTTTTTTATACGGTGCCCAGGTAATGCGTGGAATAATTGAAGAAAAAACAAACCGAATAATAGAGGTTATGATTTCATCGGTAAAACCATTTCAGCTGATGATGGGAAAAATTGTAGGAATAGCGCTGGTTGGCATTACCCAGTTTATTTTATGGATTGCACTAACCATTGGGATTAATTTAATTGCGCAGGAAACCATTTTAAAAGGATTTAATAAAAAGCTGGATGAATATGAATTAAATAAAGAACAGGTATTAAGCAAAAGTGCCGATGTGTCGGCTATCTCAAAAGCTCAGAAAGATCCGGGCGAAACAATTGAGTTTTTAAAAGGATTAAAAGCTATAGATTATAAAACCTTAATTTTGCTGTTTCTGTTTTATTTTATCGGAGGTTATTTGCTTTATAGCGCTATGTTTGCTGCCATTGGGGCTGCAGTAGACAGCGAAGCCGATACGCAACAATTTATGTTGCCCATTACTATTCCGCTAATTCTTTCATTTGTTATGGCGCAAACAGTAATGCAAAATCCTGAAAGTCCTGTAGCATTTTGGGGTTCCATAATCCCTTTTACCTCTCCGGTAATTATGATGGTTCGCTTACCCTATGGTGTACCTGTAATGGATATTATTTTATCCGTTGTACTTCTTATTGCGGGCTTTATATTTACCACCTGGATAGCCGCCCGAATTTACCGCACTGGTATATTAATGTATGGCAAAAAACCTACTTGGAAAGAATTAGGGAAATGGTTATTTTATAAAGGATAAGCAATTATTATTTGCTCTTACCTCTTAAGCGTGTTGAGCCCCTTTTTTATAAACTGATTTTGTAAAAAAATATATCGTTTTATAAAAAATTATCCGAAAGTACTTTTGTGGCTTAATTATTTAATTTAGATATATCCCCCTGCTTACAATAAACTATTTGTGCTATTGTATCAATTATCAAATTGAATACAAACCATTTTACATGTTACAATTTAATAAAAACACGTTTCTCTTTTTACTTATTTCAATATTAACAACTACCCATTTAAATGCTCAAACAAATAACTGCAGTAATCCCATTTACCCTGCAAACAATTGTTTTTGGAATATAACACCCTCAAATTTCACGCTTCAAAAAAGAACAACCAACTATACAAATTCGTGCTCTTATACAATAGGTAGTAACGACTATCAGGCATTTTTAAGATTTACAGTACCAACTAATGTAGTTACCGATATTCAAGTAAGCTATTACGGTAATAAAGATATTGGGGCATGGCTATTTGAAAAATCTACAAACTTTGGATCTGACTGCTTTTCGGGCACCAGAATAAAATGTGGTTTTGACTATTATGGCTTTGTAACTCTTTCAAATTGCTCTCTTTCTGCAGGTAAAGACTATTTTCTATATCTAATTTTCTGGGATGATGGCTTTAGTCAGATACAAGTAAACTTAACTAACTTAAGTAACGGTTGCAGAACAGCACTTCCGGTTGACTTATTATTTTTTAATGTAAACGAAGACAAAAATTGCTCTAAAATAGAATGGGGTACACTTAGTGAATTAAATAATGAAGGGTTCTTTGTTCAACACAGTAATAATGGTATGACATTTCAAGATATTGATTTTATTAATGGAAATGGAAATAGCAATAGCCCTATTAAATATGAATATACAGATTGCACTAATGAAATTAAAGGTCAACAAAATTACTATCGCCTAAAACAAATAGACTTTGATGGTAAATACTCATACTCTCCAATACGCATGCTTAATACAAATACATATTATGACATAGCGGCTTCACTGTCCTCTAATTTAATTAAATTAGAAAATGCACTTGAAATAAAATTCTATTCCGAATATAATACATCCGCTCAAATTGAAATATTAAACATAGAAGGCAAACCGATACGATCCGAAAAAATAAAGATTGCTAAAGATTACAATACTTTTACAGTTAATACTCATAATTGGAAATCCGGAATTTATATTGTTAAAATTACTGAAGAGAGAGGTTATCATCAAAGCTTTAAAACAGTATTCTATTAAAAGTATAAAACTATTTACTTTAAAAATACTTCTTAATAATCTCGCTTTTATGTTCCTTTAAAAAAGATAAATACGCCAAAGCTACCGGACTTAAGTGTTTATTCTTTAACCAGATTAAACGCCATTTGGTTTTAATGGGCATGCCCGCACTTGGAATAATTTTTAATCTTCCAGACTGAAGCTCTGATCTTATTCCAATAATTGGCATAATTGAGATTCCTAAACCAGCCAAAACCGCTTGTTTTACAGCTTCATTACTGGTTAGTTCAATTTTCTTTCTAATTCTCAAATTCTTTTTCTGAAAAAAATCTTCCATCACCTTTCGAGTAGCTGAACCTTCTTCCCTGTATAATAAAGCGTGCTTTTCTAATTCCTCCTTGCTAAATTTAGCATTATTGTATTTAAAATCTTTATTGGCAATAAAATGCAATTCGTTATCCATAATTACTTCTTCATCAACATCCAATTTTTCGGGAAGCACCGATACCAAAGCAAATTCTATTTCACCTTTTGTTAAAGAGTCTATTACTTTTGATTTATTTGTTACATCCATAACCAACTCTATTCCATCATTTTGACTGATAAATCTGCTTAACAAAAAAGGCATCACATATTTTCCAGTTGAAACTACCCCAATTTTTAACCTGCCACTCAATAGACCTTTGTATTGATTGGTCTTATAATTTATTGCATATACTTCATTCAAAATTCTTTCAGCCATTTTATAAATCTCATGTCCAAAATCGGTAACATGCAACCTTCTGCCTATAACCTCCGTTAAGGGGATTTCAAATTGATCCTGAAAATTTTTTAACTGAATAGATACAGCGGGCTGTGTCATAAATAACTCCTCAGATGCCTTTGTAACACTCAATGTTTGAACGACTTTTACAAAAACCTGCAATTGATGCAATGTGTAATTCATAAGTTTTATTTATGCTTTTTATATTTATTATAAATATAAATATATAAATAATATCCATTAGTTTTGAGGTGTTAAAAAAGAAAATAACCATGGAAACAGTGAAAAGAAAAATCAAAATAGCCGAAGTTGCTTTATTCATATCTGTAAGCACTTTATTCATTTTACTAGGTGTAATAAGCTTTATATTTCATATTTCCACCGAAGGTATAATTAACGCCTTAGCTGATTTTGAAGAACATCATTACTTTATAATCAGTTATTCTTCTTTATTAATTGGTTTAATAAGCTTTAAAAAATTTCTTAACTCCATAGAACCAAAAGAAATTAAATCAAAATCTAAGAGTAAAAGATTAACTTCATTAAGTAAGATTTCAAATGCAAATTTTAACACTAAAGAATTTAATCCAGAATCTTTCGTTAGAGTTGATAAAAGTGAAATTATCAATTCATCTTTTAATAATATTGAGGAAGTGCTTACTGAATATAAATTGATAGAAAAAAGAAAATTTGATATTAACAGGTCCGTTATCCTTGGCAACTTGTTTAAACATAAAGTTGAAATTTATTTTAAAGATAGCGATAGCCTTAAGAGAACTTCTACCACTATCTGGCATGCAGACGAACTGAATATAAGTCTTAAAGGTGGTATAACAATTCCTGTAAAAAATATTTTTTGTATAGTTTATTAGCCTGTATCATTCTATACACCTTTTTATAAATTCTAACTAAAAGATATAATATTCATTATAATTCTAGAATAGTTATTTCTTTGTTTAAACATTAAAATAAAAAAGTTAGAGAAATAAGCATGAGTATCAAAAAATTAATACACACATGAATCATAATTTATTAATTGATAATCTAACTAACCCCGCTTTACTTTTTTTTGTTTTAGGAATACTAGCCGTTTATTTTAGAAGTGATTTAGAAATCCCTCAAAATTCATCAAAATTTATCTCTATCTATCTTTTATTTGCTATTGGATTTAAGGGTGGGCAGGAATTATCACATGAAAATTTATCAGGAGAGATTTTATCCGTTATCTTATTTGGAATCGGTTTATCTCTTATTATTCCCTTATATACTTTTTTTATACTTAAACGAAAACTCAGTATTTTCGATTCAGGTGCTATTGCATCTGCTTATGGTTCTGTAAGTGCTGTAACTTTTGTAACTGCTGTTACATTTTTAGAAACACAGCAACAAAACATTCATGGCTATATGGTTGCCATAATGGCTCTAATGGAGTCACCTGCCATTATAATGGGTTTAATTTTAATCTCTTTTTTTAATGAGGGTGATAATAATCGAATAAAAAAACGTGAAGTAATTAAACATTCCTTAACCAATGGAAGTGTGTTATTAATTATAGGGAGCTTAATTATAGGATTACTTGCAAATGCAAAACAGGCGGAAGGAATTAAACCTTTTACCAACGATTTATTTAAAGGGTTTTTAGCTATATTTCTTTTAGATATGGGTATAACTAGTGGCAAAAAACTCAAAGCATTTTTCTCTTTTGGATGGTTTCCGTTTTTATTTGCATTTTTTATTCCTTTATTTAATGGCAGCCTTGTTGCAATATTAAGTAGCTCGGTTACTTCTGAAATTACTAACCGATTTGTCTTAGCTATATTAGCAGCAAGTGCTTCTTATATTGCTGTTCCTGCTGCCATGAAAATATCGGTTCCTAAAGCTAATCCAGGCTTATATCTCCCCATGGCATTAGCCATTACGTTCCCTGTAAACATAACGATTGGCATGCCCTTGTATTTTTACCTGGCTCAACACTTCTAACTAACTATTTTTCCTTTAATAATTAAGGAGTCGATTAAGTTGGCTCCAAATGAATATGGAAAATACGTTAATGAAGGCATCTCTTTTGTAATTATAATACTACCTTGTTTACCAATTGCAATGCTACCCAGTTCATTTTCAATGCCCATTGCATAAGCAGCATTTAATGTAGCGGCATTTATTGATTCCTCGGGAGTCATCTTCAATCGTATGCATGCATATGAAATCATAAAGTGCATATTTCCTATTGGGGATGAACCCGGATTGTAATCCGAGGCCAATGAAACCGGCAAACCAGAATCAATCATTTTGCGCGCAGGCGGATCTGGCAAACTTAAAAAGAATGCCGCGCCAGGCAAAAGCGTTGGCATCGTGTTGCTTTTTAATAAACACGCTATCTCGTTTTCACCTACAAACTCAAGATGATCCACACTTATAGCTCCTGTTTTAACACCTGCCTGTACACCCCCGTTAACACTTAGCTGATTAGCATGTACTTTAGGTATTAGTCCATATTGCTTACCAGCATTTAATATTTCTTCTGTTTCCTCCTGCGTAAAATATCCTTGTTCGCAAAAAACATCAATAAATTCAGCTAAATTATCTTTAGCAACTGCGGGTATCATTTCTTCAATCACTAATTTTATGTATTGTTGTTTATCCATTCCGGCAGGCACAGCATGGGCCCCCAAAAAAGTAGCTTTAACGGGTATAGGGCTCACATCCTTTATTTTCTTAATTACCCGAAGCATCTTTAATTCTGAATCTAAACTTAATCCATAACCGCTTTTAATTTCTATAGCCACTGTACCATAAGAGATTAACTCGCTCAGCCTTTTGAATGCTGCATTAAACAATTCCTCTTCGGTTGCTTCGGCTAGTTTTTTAGCCGAATTTAAAATACCACCTCCTCTTTCAAATATCTGTTGGTAGGTAAGACCGTTAATTCGATCTTCAAACTCTTTCTCTCTACTTCCAGCATAAATTAGATGTGTATGACTATCAACAAATCCGGGTAGTACAAACTTGCCTTCCGCATCAATAATCTCTAAACCTCCCCAGTCGCTAATACCGGGCCATTCGTCCATTTTGCCAAAATCTACGATAATTCCATCTTCAATTGCTAGATAAGCATCCTCCAAACAAATTAGTTGCTTCATCTCTATTCCTTTCTTGTATCTTTTAAGTTCATGTTGATACTCAATGCCAACTAATTGCTTGATATTCTTGATTAATAATTTCATTTAAGTATAATTTAGTACAAAAATAAAAAACTCCAAACATAAGGTGTTGAAATTTAGTCGTATATATTTGCTCTTTAGTCTTTTTTAGTAAGGATTTTTAAAGTAAATTTCATTAATTAGTATTAACAAGTAATTATTACATGGGAAAAGTAGCCCTTATTACAGGAAGCACGAGTGGAATTGGTTTAGGAATAGCTATTGAATTTGCAAAAGCCGGGTATAATTTAATATTAAACGGCCTCGAAACAGATGGGCCTCAGATTGCTGAAAAAGTGGGCAAAGAATATAATATAAAAGCTATTTATCATCCTGCCAATATGCTAAAACCGGATGAGATTAAAAGCATGATTAAAACCGGGATTGATGTATTTGGTAAAATTGAAGTTTTAATTAATAATGCAGGCATTCAGTTCGTTTCTCCAATTGAAAATTTTCCGGAAGAAAAATGGGATGCCATCTTAAATATTAATCTTAGTTCTGCATTCCATACAACTAAAGGTGTATGGGAAAATATGCGAACAAACAAATTTGGAAGAATCATAAATATAGCCAGTGCCCACGGACTTATAGCCAGTGAATTTAAATCGGCTTATGTTGCGGCCAAGCATGGCTTAGTTGGACTAACCAAAGTTACCGCTTTGGAGGGTGCTCCTTTTGGTATTACCGCTAATGCTATTTGTCCGGGTTACGTTAAAACCCCCTTGGTAGAAAAACAAATAAAAGATCAGGCTCAGGCTCATCAAATATCAGAACAAGAAGTAATATCTAAAGTTATGCTTGTAAAACATGCCATTAAAGATTTTGTAACAGTAGAACAATTAGGTAAGTTGGCTGTTTTCTTGGCGTCAGACGCAGGTAATTTAATAACCGGAACAGCCCTACCTGTAGATGGTGGTTGGAATGCACAATAAATCATGAATCAACATCATAACAAACATCATTTAGATCAGCAACCGCAAAAAAAACAAATCGCTATCGCACTTCAGGGTGGTGGTTCTCATGGTGCATTTTCTTGGGGTATATTGGAACGAATATTAGAACGTGACATCTTTGACATAAAAGGATTTAGTGGAACCAGTGCTGGTGCAATGAATTCACTGATGGCTACCTATGGCCTTATGAAGGGAGGTAATAAAGGTGCTATAGAATATCTTGAAAAATTTTGGTGGAGAGTTTCAAAAGCTGCAACCCTCTCTCCTATGCAACCTACTTTTCTCGACCACTTAATTAGCGGTGGAGACATGCATTTCTCTCCGGGCTTTCATTGGTTTAACATGTTTACGAATGTTTTTTCTCCTTATGATTTTAACCCTTTAGATATAAACCCCTTAAGGGATGTACTTGTTGATTTAATTGACTTTGAAGAATTAAAAAAGAGCGAAGTTAAACTTTATGTTTGTGCTACTAACGTAAAAAAGTGTAAACCAAAGATTTTTAAACTCGATGAAATGAGTCCCGAAGCACTATTGGCCTCTGCTTGTTTGCCTTATTACTATAAAGCAGTTGAAATTAATGGTGAACACTATTGGGATGGCGGTTATATGGGCAATCCTCCCATTTACCCTTTAATTGATGGAACGGAAGTAAGTGACATACTGCTTCTAAAAGTAAATCCGATCGAAATTAATCATGTGCCCAAAACGGTAGCAGAAATACAGGATCGTATAAACGACATATCCTTTAACAATAGCTTAATGGCCGAAATGCGTATGGTCTATTTTAAAGACCGAATCTTAAACATCGGTTATGACATTAAAGGTAAGCTCAGAAAAATTCATTTTCATGCCGTTAGAGCTGAAAATAAACTGGACCATTTAAGTTTAAGCAGTAAGTTTAATGCCACCTGGAAATTTTTAAACGAATTACGTGAACTCGGGCATAAAGCAGCAGACGAATGGATTAGAGAAAACTACGAAAACGTTGGTCATCGTTCTACTTTAGATCTCAGAAAAGTATTTAATTAAAAAGAATTTCGTTAATGATTAATAAGGTTCTTTCCTTTTGTACCGCATTTTTAGCGGCTACTTTTATAATCATGCTAATGGAGGCGTTTAGTGTTTATCTTTTTCCATTATATCCAGACACTAATCTAAATGATATTGTTAAGGTTGAGCAGTATACTCAAAAGACAGGTACAAAAGCCATGCTAATTGTGCTATTGGCCTATGCTCTGGGAAGCTTTACGGGTGGTTTAATATTAAGAATATTAAGTAACGTATTTAATAAATTTATGGCTATACGACTGGGTTTAGTATTAATGTTCTTGGGACTATTTAATTTATTGTCATTTTCTCATCCGGTTTGGTTTTGGATATTGAGCCTATCTTGTTATGTTCCATTCACTCTCCTTGGATATAATTTACCTAAACACAAATCTCAACCCATTAAATAGTAACGATGTATAAATTTGGAAAATGGCTGGGAGGTACTTTAGGCTGGGTAATGGGAGGCCCGATTGGGAGTTTATTAGGCTTTGCTTTAGGTTCATTGTTTGATACCGCAAACATTACTGTATTAAAAGAAGATCCACCTTTAAACCAAAGACAAAAAAGAGCTTATACAAAACCTGGCGACTTTAACATTAGCTTACTTGTTCTATCAGCCGCTGTAATGAAAGCGGATGGCAGAGTTCTTAAATCGGAAGTGAGCTTTGTTAGAAAATTTCTAATTAAACAATTTGGCGAAGAGCAGGCTGGACAAATGCTTTTAATGCTAAGGGAATTGATAAACCAAAAGATTGATGTATATCAAGTGTGCAACCAGATTAAACAACACATGGATTATCCCTCTCGCCTTCAATTAATTCATTATTTATATGGTTTATGCACTTCAGACACCGAACTCAATTCTATTGAAATAGAAATTGTAGAACGCATCGGACACTTTCTGGCTATTAGCTCCCGCGACTTAAATTCTATAAAGGCAATGTTTACTAAAAAGACAAATGTTAAAGCAGACTATGATATTTTAGAAATAAATGCTAATGCTACTAATGAGGAAATTAAGAAAGCATACCGAAAAATGGCAGTTAAATATCATCCGGATAAAGTGAGTCATTTAGGTGATGCAGCCCAAAAAGCAGCCAGTGAGAAATTTAAGGAAGTTCAGCTAGCATACGAGAATATTAAAAAACAAAGAGGAATAAACTAGAATTATAGTAGTATTTAAAGACCCCGCCTTAGGGTTTGTTTTAACTTTATAAAGTTTAATCTCTACTTACAAATTTCTCTACATTAGTTACTACGCACATACCTCCAAACGATTTAATTAAGGGATTTACTCCGTTTATTATGCCTTCTAATTCGTGTTCCTTTACTATAAGCATAATATAGCAATTTTTAAAACCGGCCATTAATCCATGCCCATCTCGATTGCCCTGAGAACCTTTACCCATTACGTCTTTAATAACTGAATAACCTTCAACTTTAAGTTCATCCAGTTTTTGCAATAATTTATTAAGAATCACATAATCGATAATAATTTCTAACTTTTTCATATAAAATAATTTTAAAATACTTTTTCAATCAAATAAAGATAAAACGGCATCCCAATCGTAATATTAAACGGGAAGGTGATTGCCAGTGCCATTGGAATATAAATTCCAGGATTTGCCTCAGGAACCGCTATTCGCATTGCTGCAGGAACCGCCACATAGGAGGCACTTGCACAAAGAACGGTAAACATAAACGAATCGCCAACGGGTAAACCAAGTAAATTTGAAATACCAATTCCTACAAAAGCATTTAAAATTGGCATTAAAATTCCAAAACTTATTAGGAATTTGCCTTGTTCCAACAATGGCTTCATACGTTTCCCGGCAACAACCCCCATGTCGAGTAAGAAAAAACTTAACATCCCCTTAAATAGATCCTCAGTAAAAGGAGAAAGAATGGTCATACCTTTTTCATTAGAAAAATACCCGATTAATAAACTTCCCACTAATACCATAATAGATCCGTTAAAAAAGGCTTCCTGAAAAATTTCTTTCATCGTATGGTGCTCATCATGTTCGCTTGAATCGTATTTTCTGATTAACCATACCCCAATTATAATTGCAGGAGATTCCATAATTGCAAGTGCCGCTACCATCTCACCTCCATATTCAATCATGTGCATCTTTAAAAGCGATCCTGCCGCAATAAAAGTAACCACACTTACCGAACCAAAACAGGCCGCTAAAGCCCCAGCATTTTTCACATCCAGCTTTCTTTTCAAAATAAAGAAACTATAAATAGGCACTACTATAGCCATAATAAGTGCCGCTAGCATGGTAAGTATAACATGCATGGTAAAACCACTGTGATGTAATTCGTAACCTCCTTTAAAGCCAATAGCCATTAATAAGTAGAGTGAGATAAACTTTGCTATGGGCTGAGGTATTTCAAGGTCGCTCTTAACATACGCTGCTAATAATCCTAGAAAGAAAAAAGAAACCGGAGGATTAATAAAATTTGTAAAAATCGTAAAGGTATTCATGTTTATTTGTCAAGTTAAATAATTTTTATTTAAAACGCTATTTGATATTGCATGACTAACATCCCTCTGCGGGCACTTTTTACTTCAATACCTTCTCCACTTAAATTAGAAGAAAAGATGGGTCGGCTTTGATAGGCTAATGTAACCTTGGCATTGTTTCCTTTAATTAACCAGGATAAACCGCCTTCGTACATCAGCATCTTATCTTTAAATCTTTCGTATTTACTGAACTGTGATGCGGCATAAAACAACATTGTTCCAAGTGATTTAAATAAACTGTCTTTACACAAATAACCCGCCTGTCCGTAAAAAGTGGTTCCGCTTCCAATCATTGGAAAAGCAGAGCCAGAGCCGTTAAAGGTTCCGGTATTACCATAAAATGTATTGGTTGGGGACATTGGTCCAACCGACCTGATGTATCCTTTTCCCATTTTATTAAAGAATGATGCTAAATAAAAATTAATAGCATTTTTATTTTTACTAAGCGGTATTTCCGAAAAAACATCAAAAGCAATTAAGTTTAAATTTTCATATATCGTATCCTTATTTGCATTTCTTCTCCACATGGCTTTTTGTTGAAATAAATTACCAAAACCCAAATTCAAAATCTTTTTCTTTCCTAAATACGTTCCGGCCATGTATGGAAGTATGTTGTTCTCTTTATCAAAAAACTGAAAATACACATAGCTTTGAAATTGAAGATGAGGAGGGCGTGTTGAGAAATTAGAATACAGATCGGGTTCCTTAATGTAAAGTGGTGAATTTTGAATAGCCATTGGTTTGGCAACTGCAAACCGATAATCAATTCTGGAAACTTGACCTTTCGCATAAAAACCTAATTTACGAAGAAACTGATCGGTTGCATCGTTTGTAGTTTGCTCGAATAAGGGTGCGTCAACACCTAGAAATGAAACTACTGCTGGCGCAGAAAATCTTCCCGGACCCGACCACGCATGCAAACCTCCGCCCAAATGAAGTTTAGAAGGTACAACTGCATATTCGCATAAAGCATCATGAAAAAAAGCCCCTGCCTTCCGGGTGCTTATATAATTGTAATTATTTATTCCATATTGCGAGTAGAATAAAACTCTTGGAGTTAACTGCCCTATTAATTGAAAACGTGTTCTGCGTAAACCAACATCAAATGTTTCCTTTTCAGGTATACCAAATACCGAACTACCGGGATTATTCCAATTGTATCGGAGCCATGTCTGATTTACAAATGTGGCCTTAATGAACGTTTTTCCATCTTCATCCAAATTTATTTGTAATGCGCCGTTTTTAAATTGCTGAGCATTTACAATAAAAAGAATACCGCATAAAAACAAGGTGGTAATTAACTTAATCATTTAATTAATATCTTCTTTGATAAAGGATGTGATGATTTACTTTTATGTTTTTCACTAAAAATTAATGACATCTTATCTTGAGAACGATTATAATCATCTTGTAAAATTTTTATTGATCTTAAAAAAGTATGATCTATTATTTCTGCTTGAGAAAAATCAATCACGATCTTTTTTTCTTCAGTTAAAAGAGGCAAGCACTTATTAAAATAATTCCAATTCGTAAACAAGGCCGCGCTTCTAACTTTAATAGTTGTTTTATAATCATCTTCTTCTACCAAATAATCCAGCTTAAACAAATAATTTAATTTAGCCCCATCCATAAAATTAATTATAAGCTTAATTATGATTCCCATTCCAACACCAATTAGTAAGTCGGTCATTAAAGTTGTTATAATTGTTACTATATAAATTATTAACTGATCCGACCCCAATTGTTTCATGTATCTAAACTCGGATGGATTGGCTAATTTATAGCCTATGTATATTAATAAACCCGAAAGTGCAGCAACAGGTATCATTTTAACAACTGGTATTAACAAAATAATCATAACCAGAAGTGATAAGCCATGAAAGAAATTTGCAAATCTAGTTTTACCACCATTCGAAATATTGGCAGAACTTCTCGCTACTTCTGATATCATAGGTAATCCTCCCAATAAACCGCATACCATATTTCCAATCCCCATAGCCGTAATATCTTTATTCAAATTTGATTTTCGTTTCTGGGGATCCATTAAATCAACTGCTTTGCCTGTCAACAATGATTCAATTGTACCGATTAAAGCTAACATTATTATATATTTTATTATTATCCAGATATTTGTACGATTAATTAGATCTAATCCAATATTTAAATCTAAACTAAGGGTTCCCGGATCAACGAAAGGTTTTAGAGAGGCAAAACTTTTATCATCTAAATGAAGAAATTGAGCTAAAATTATAGAAACTAAAAGTGCTATTAACGCTGGAGGAATTCTTCTGATTTTTTTGATGCTAATTAACGGCCATGCGAACATAATCAATACGCATAATAGCCCTATTATTGCTATCCGCCATTCAACTCTGCTTATTGAAGCCGGAATCATTTCAATTAATTCAATAGGTTCTTTTCCCTTGAGTAAAACCGGACTGATTCCTTCTGCTAACAATATTTGTTTAGACATAATTATTATACCAATTGCCGCAAGCATTCCATGAATAGCTGCAACCGGAAAATAACTACTCAGTTTTGCCACCTTACCAACTCCCATTATAACCTGAAGAAAACCCGAGATTAAAATGGTTACTAAAGTCAATTTCCATCCAAGTATATCATCACCCTTACCAAGCTCTGATACTGCGCCGGCAACAATAACTATAAGACCTGCTGCCGGGCCCTTTATGGTCATTTCACTACCGGCAAAAAAAGAAACCAACAAACCACCTGTTATAGCGGTTAAAACGCCCATTATAGGGGGGAAACCCGAAGCTCCGGCAATACCCAAAGAAAGCGGTAATGCAATAAGGGATACTAAAAAACCGGACAGTAAATCCTCTTTCCAATTATATTTAAAGTCTGCTGTTAACTGTTTTAGCGGCATAATAAGTTGTACATAATGTATTCTAGGTCAAAAATAAATATTTAAGAGGAACGATAGGCTGTTTCATGATATGTTTTAATATGTGGACCCAAGAAAACACGAGTATATAGCCTTATAACTGATAATCCACAAACCACATAAGATAGGGCAATGCAAAATAAGAGTAATACCTGATGGGTTTTAATCTCTCCAAAATATATATCAAGCCCAATAAAAGTGGGACTAATTGGGAATCCAAACATCATTAACCCACTTATAAAAAAAATAATGGTCATGTTAGGATGCTCATATGCATGACCATTAAAATGATCGAGATTAAGACCGTGCTCTTTATGCCTCAATTGATTTAATACAATATACCCAACGATACCGCTCAATAAAACACCACTGTTGTAAATTAAAATATTATTTAAGTTAAATCCGGCATTAAATGAAACTGCTATTGAGATTATTAAGTTACCAGCTACGATATAAGCCCAGCTTAATCTAACCAAATTTCGTTCGGTAAAAGATATTAAGAGAAAAACCAATCCGAAAAAAGCATAGACCATCGCATGCCAGTATGCATAGGGTATAGGACTAAAAAAATTAAACATAAGAAAAGAATATATTAATGAAGAGATAAAAATTATTCCAAGAGTTTTAGGTGTAATGAATTTGAATCTATCTCCCAACCATTTTAAAGGGTGCCAATAAAAATGATTTAAATATTTACCTAAGTTCCATTCCTTTAAACTTAATGTATATATGGTCTTTTCCAATTTATAAGGCAGAAAACCATCCATTGCCTGAGAACGAGGAACTGAGTTAAAAATCTGCTCCTTTATCAGATAGCTAACAACCGAAGGAGAGATTAAAAGCTGATATGTGCGTAAGAATGCATTTCCGGTAAAATGAATAAGCGCAATATATTTAAATCCGAGTGCAATTTCAATAAAAATTAATCCTATTTGGGCAATAGAAGCGTAGGCAATCTGTCCTTTAATAGAAGATTGAACTCTGGCTATAGAAGATGCCATTATACTGGTAATTAATCCAACTATAAGAACCAGGATTTTAATTAGTAAAATATTACTCCAGAATAAATAGGTTTTAATTAATAATAAAACACCCAGATTAACTGAAAGCGAACCATAAAAAATGGCGCTAGAAGGCGTTGGACCTTCCATTGCCCTTGGTAACCAGCTGGAAAATGGGAATTGAGCGGATTTAGCAACGGCTGCAAGTAAAATCATAAGCGACACGAAAATGGCTTCGAGGGGGTGTTTGTTTATTATTTGCAAAACGTATTCCTGATTGATAAAATCATTAAACGTGATGTTTCTTTCCCATAAATGATGATTCATCCATAATGCGAGAATAATGGCTATATCACCCAACCGATAAATTGAAAAAACCTTCACAGCATTCTTTACCGGTAAATAGCGATTTCGGTAATACGCTATTAGAAAAAAAGAAGAAACCCCCAATATCTCCCACCCAATAAATAAAGTAAACATATTACCCGACAAAACTACAATATTGTAACCCAGATAAAAGAATACTATGGCAGTGAAAAAACGTTTAAACCCTTTTTCTTTATGCAGATAATACTTGCAGTATATGGTTACCAGGTAAACCAGAAAGGTTCCAATAAGGAGGAAAATTGCTGTTGTTTCATTAAAAATAAAGTCGATTACGAAATGATATTTATCCGATTCGTAAATAGTTAAAAACTCATCCTCTATTGAAATAAAATTATTGTAAATAAGTCCGCCAGTAACAATTAAATCTATTAATCCACAAGTAAGCATTATGAAAAAAACAAATCTGGAAAGCAGATTTTCATTTTCCTCTTTAATAAGAACACTTATTAAAAACCCTAGAAGTGGCAATAGAATTAAATTTTCTAATAAAATTTTCATAACTAACTTTTTAGAATCATTACCGGAAGATGGTCATCACTTTCTTCTATAATCTTGTTTAGATCCGAAACTTCGGGTATAGAATTATTAATTAATTGATAAAGCTCAAATTTTCCATTTCTAAACAGAGATAATTCGTTGGTAATAGGATGTACACATACTAAATTAATCCATTCATTTAAAAACCACTCATAAGTTGGCTCATTTCTTTTTATGGCACTTAACACTATTTCGGGGGTTTGCTCTACAACAACCAATAAACGCAGGGGCTCGTGTACTTCAATCATTTGCTTAGGCAAGCCGGGTCTTAAATCACCTTCGGTTCCATTAGCTACCCCTATTAAACCCATTATATTATGTGGTAGTTTAGAACCCGCTCCTAATTTTTGATTATCCACTCTTGAAAAATAATATTCGAGATTTATACCACCGCAAACAGGAGCAACTGCTTTTAAAATTCCAAAAAGTAAATCACCATTTAGATCAGAAGAGCAATCATAGGAATTAAAAAATGATCTCCGGTCTAAAAAAATGTCGCGTGTAAAATTTCTACTACCAACAACACAAAGAGCATTCGTTGCATGATTTAACTCGGGACGAGGTTCAAATATGGTTACTGACCTTTTTTTTACCTGCTCCAGAATTACCTCTGGTTTTTGTTTAGTATTAATCTTACTAAATCTTCTGGAACGTTCTTTGGCATTTAAAGCCAAAGCCTTGTTAAATGTTTCAACATTGGCCTTGTGAAGAGTTAATTGGTCTAGATCTAACAAATCTTCATCATAAAATACAATTTCATCGCGGGTAGTATCATGAAGTGCTCCTAGGAATCTGGTTTGGTCTGGTATTTCAATACCCCTTTCACTCAGCTTTTGCCTCACTTCCTTAAGATTAGCCATATAGGAAAAAACACGCGCATTAACGGATCCCGGTTTACCGCTACAAGCACCACAATCATATGCAGAGTAATGCGGATTATTTACACTACTTGATCCATGACCAACTAAATATATAATCCTAGAAAAATTTTGAGTTAACCCTATAGTCTTAAATAAATTTTCAATTCTATCGGCCATCTCTTCAATTTTAAATCCGATTTGCAAACCATTTTCTTGCTCTCCGTTTTTATTTACAATTAAAAGCTTGGAATTTTTATCCATATGCTTTAAAGACGAAGCCGTAGCTGGACTAAAAGAAGGTTGGAAGATATTGGCAAACAATTTTATTGCCGACCAAAATCCCAAGGTTTGAGTAATTATCCATCCACTAAATAAACCTGAACTTTGTTTGTTAAAATGGATTTCTCTATCGTTTCGGTGTTTAGAACCTATCTCCTTTATAAGATATTTAGGATTTACCGGAGCAGGGCAAAGCTTTGTGTAAAATTTTCCACTAACAGGTTTAAAATAAAATTCAACATTAAAAAAACCTGCAGTTCCAAAAGTTTCACTTTCTATATCAATGTGTTCAATATATCTTCTTAAAGAGCCCTCGCGGTCATCTATGCAAAATAAAGCCTGAAATGATTTCTTTGCTGGTGCTGTTTTTATATTATGTTGTTTCGCAATTCCACATAAAACCTGATCGTAATAGGTCCACTCGTAAGCCAACTGCCAGGTCTCGTATATCAATGAAAGTTCTGTTTTTTTAATTTCAGAGAAAAGTTGTTGAGGCTTTTCTTTAAGATAAGAAGACAATGGCTTCCAATCGCCCTTATAATGATCCTCTAAAGCATCTATTTCCAGCAATAGCTCTAATTTAATTAAGTCAGCCAAAGTAATGGTTCTTTGTTCAAGTATAGCAGCCTGATTATTTTCCAGATTACTCACCATACCCGACCACCCCTGGTGAGCAAATTGCTGATCGAAAATATAGTGTTCAAATAAAAGCTCATCGCCAACGAGCAGCGTTAATAATTTGGTTATGGTTTGGGCTTTATCAAATAATAAATCACGTGCTAATTTGGTATTAAACAATGACGATAGATTATCCTGTTCTAAGTCGCGAATAGATTCAATTAATCCGTTTTCATTATAAGGAAAGGGCCAGGCTGATATTCCCTGATCGGTATAACTGCACAAAATTCTAAATAACAAGGGGTGTACAGCACCATCTATATCAAAATGTAATTTAATTTTCCAATGATCTCTTAAACGACCAATTCGGGGTTCAGTGGATTCGTTATAATCTTCAATTAAGAGTTTATACATTACTTCAGAATTTGCAAATCCAAACCATTTATCTGCAATTATCTTATCAATTATCTTTTTACTAATTCTCCCCTTATTAAAATACTCTCTAAATTCTGCCAGTGAAAGATAAGTTCGGTAACCAAAGATTTCGGAGGCTTCATGCAACGCCCTAAAAAAAGTCTTATCCTGAAATGCGTGTAAGGAATTATGATGAATAAAATCTTTTAAAGGAGCCTGAGCAGGTAAAAAATGACGTAATTTATTTAAGAATTTTATTTCCTCTTCGGAATTATTATGTTGATGTATCATTAGTATTGATGTGGATTTAACAAAGAATTATTGATTATTTATTTAATCAATACCAATATCAAATTAACCATTTACTAATTTTCTGAAGTATAAATTTACAAGGGAAGTTTTGTTTAATCGAGATAAGAGGAAGATTGTTGTAAAGTAGGGTTTTAATCGCTAGATTTTTAGAATTAAAAATAATGTAATCGAGTAAATCAAGTTTTAAAACACCTTCCTGAACAAGCTCGTCTTTTATTAACTCTTCCTCAATTAAAATATCGGTGTAAAACCCAATTTCGTTTATATGACCTGTTTCAATTTTTTGCTTACTCCCGAAATTGCTTTTTAACGGAATAGGGCGATTTAAATTTATAAAAGAAGGGAAAAGAAAAATAGCCAGCAAAAAAACGACTGGTACCATTAAAATATGTTTTCTATTTTTCATGAAATTTTAATATTGCAAAGTTAAAACCTTTTTTTGATTTAAATCAAATTATTAAAATGTCAATATAACACGAAGCCCCGAAGTAAAAAACTCCGGGGCCTCGTGAAACCAAATTAATTAACTAAACTATTCTTTAACCACTTTATAGCTTAGCTTGTTGCTGCTGCTTATAATATTAACAAAATATATGCCAGACTCTAGGTTCACTGTATTTATTTCTATAAAACCTTGATTATCAATTTTAAAATTTATTTTTTGCTGAATAAGGGTTTTTCCGGTAAGATCGCTAATTACAACTTGCTCCACCTTATTGCTATTTATTAAACTATTGATAAACAACGTTTTATTAAATGGATTGGGGTATAAACGATTTTCACCATCAATAATTGTACCCTTTATTGCTGTAGCTATATAATTAATTGTATTACTTGTGATAGTACAGTTAGATTGATTCGTTACCTGGCAATAGTAATTTCCAGAATTTGTAGGTTGAATAGATGGGCCATTTGCTCCCGGAATAAGAGAATTATTATAAAACCATTGATAACTGGAATATGTTCCACTCACCTCTAATAAAGTCCCGTTTTGGCTTATGGTAGCGGTTGTAGGGTAGGTGTACGATCGTTTAAAAGAGGAAATACGGGGTGAAATTCCAACACTATCGTTTAATGTTTTCCAATCTGCACAATTATCTTTTAAATAATAATTTAACCACAATAACGCATAATATTGGGCTGCATCTTGTTGTTGAACCCTGCTTATTGTAGGATTTGGACTACACGTACCTTCTCCAAAAGAGCAATTAAAATTTGTATTAGCAAAATAACAATGTCCGCCTCCCTTAATTTCTGCGTACATTTTTACTGCCGAAAACAAACTGTCGTATTCTAAAATTTGATGTTCTGCAGGAGGTGCCACGCAATCATTTTGAGCAGCAATCACAAAAGAGGGTATGCTAATATTTTGCCCTGCCGTAACCGAAGATGGATTTGTAACTGCAGCTGCAAAATTTACAATTGTATTTATCTGCCCTATAGTTTTGTTCTGCGCTGCTAAAATAGAACTCCCTCCACCCATAGAGTGCCCCATTACAGCCACGCGTTTATTTAATTTCTGAAAAAATAAGGACCCTGATAAATCATTTAACTTTTTCATAGTATCTGCTACAAGTGCTAAATCTTTTCCAAAATCTGCATGAACAGGAGAAAAACTTCCTTCGGTTCTCGGGAAAACCAAAATGTAACCTTTTGGAACATAATATTCCCATAGGTTTGTATAGGAGTCCCACCCCATTACAAACCCATGTCCGAATACCAAAACTGGAAGATTAGTACCCACAACCGGAACGTTTGCAGCATTTGAAGCAGCTGGGTAGTATATTTCACACTGAATTTGTCGTCCTGCTCCTCCTCCACTTCCAAATCCACCGGTTCTGGTTGGATCATTAAACGTAATGGTTGTATTTCCTATTTGGGAAAATACAAACGACGCAGAAAGCATCATTAAAAAGAAGAAAATTGTTTTCATTTTTTTTAGATTTTAAACAAATATAGACCTCAAATAAGATAAAGGATAGGACAGATTTTTTCTGTTTCTCAGTTAAAACGCTATAAAAAAACAAACGTATAAAAGGCAAAAAACACTTTAATTGGTTTTAAATGTTTAAGTGTTGTTATAAACGCCTTAAAAAGCTAAATTTACCGTTCAAATTATTTATTATGAACAACAATAACCAGGAGGTATTCTTAAAAATTGAAGAGGCTTTAAATCAGATAAGACCTTATTTAGAGGCAGACGGAGGCGACATATCGCTGGTTGAAGTAACAACTGATAATATTGTTAAGGTTAAATTACATGGCGCATGCAACTCTTGCAACATGAGTGCTATGACATTAAAAGCCGGAGTTGAGGAAACGGTTAGAAAAGCCGTGCCGGAGATTGTAGCAGTAGAAGCTATAAATAATTAAATTAGATAATTTCCATCCAATTCCACAAATCCTTTTCTAAACCATATTTAACATCACTAAGGTATTTGCCTATTTTATAGGATAACAAACTATCATTTCGTTCGGGCAAATGGTAATCTTTTCCGTTGTAGCCCAATTGAATTATAGGTGCAATTTGAGCAGCTGTTCCACAACCAAACATTTCACTTACCTTTCCTTTACTGGCAGCTTCAACTATCTCTGTAATGGATAAATCTCTTTCTTCAACTCTAATACCCATGTGCTTCGCAATATGCAATACCGAATCACGGGTAATACCGGCTAATTTGCTGGAACTTAACTTTGGTGTAACTAAAACATTATCAATTACCGCCATTAAATTCATAGCTCCCGATTCCTCAACATATTTATGCTCCTTAGAATCCAACCAAATAATTTGGTGATATCCTTTTGCCTGTGCTTGTTTTAAAGGGAAAAATGATGCACCATAATTACCAGCCGCTTTAGCATATCCTGGTCCACCCTCAAAGGAACGAGCATAAGTAGTTTCGGCATAACAACGCAAAGGTTCGGTAAAATAGGGGCCTACCGGACAGGTAAATATCATAAAACGATAAGACTCTGAGGACTTAACGCCTAATGTTTCATCGGTTGCAAAATAAAAAGGCCTGATGTATAGAGATCCTGTTAGATCATTTGGTGCCCACTTCCTATCCATGTTTAATAAAGCACGCAAACCACCCATAAATATTTCTTCAGGAACCGGAGGCATACACATTCGTTCTGCAGAGATATTTAGTCTTTTAAAATTCTCTAGACCTCGAAATAATCCTACTCTACCATCCGGCTGAATATAGGCCTTCATTCCTTCAAAAATAGCTTGTCCGTAGTGTATTGCGGAAATACTGGGACTCACCAATATTTTTTCGTAAGGAACAATTTTAACATCATGCCATTGACCATTATAAAACTCTGCCGAGAACATATGATCTGAAAAGATTTTTCCAAAAGGTAGTTTAGAGAAATCTACACCCGGAAGTCTGGATTCTTTTATAGCATTAATACTTATATTATCTGCAACTATACTCATAATTATAAATAGAAAGCAAAAATAACATTTTTAACGTTTAGTTAATTTTTATGGGCAATAATCCCCGATAAAAAAAGTAATTGTGCCCTAATGCATTCAAATAAGCGGGTTTAAGCAAGTTTAAAGTTAGTTTCACACCCAATATTTATAGGCAAATAAGCACTGTAAAACTTTACAAGAATTGATCTAAATTTAGATAACATGATAAAATAGCGCCATTAAAAGTTTTATTTTAAATACCTTTAGAATCATGCGTTTTATTAAACATCAATTGTTTTTAGTTCTGATTATGTTCTGCAACTCCATTGATTTGAAAGCAAATCAATTTCCTGATACGTTGCAAATAAATTCCAAACACTTTAGGGTAAACACTAACCCCTATTTGAATTATTTTCATGATTTATCCAAAAGATTAACCCTAGAACAAGTTTATAAAAAAGAATTTAAAAGAAATTTAAACAATACACCTAATTTAGGTTTTACAGGCGGTAATCATTGGTTTTATTTAATTGTTAAAAACAACTGTTCGGAATTAAATCCATTATTAGAAATTCAGTATCCTTTTTTCGATACAATAAATGTTTACATATACTATCAAAATACAATTGAAGAAACATATACCACGGGTGATTGTTTTAAATTTGAAACTAGACCCATAGATCATAAAAACTTTATTTACCCTTTAAATATTGATAAAGGGAAGAGTTGTAAAATTTTTATAGAATTAAAGTGCAATGGAGAAGCCACAAGTTTTCCGGCTACAATAACCGACTCGGAAAGCTTAAACAAAAAAGACAGTAAAGAGACTATTTTACTAGGCATCTACTATGGCATTATACTATTTGCCTTTTTTCTTTCCTTCTTTTTAGGAAATGCCCTGGGCGAAAGGTCTCATTTTTATTATATACTTTATCTGATATCACTTACCTTATTTCAGGGATCGTTGGATGGAATTAGCTTTCAGTACCTCTGGCCCAATAATCCATGGATAGCCAATCATATAATTCCCTTTTCGGGTGGTTTAAGCCTTTTGTTTTTACTCTTGTTCTCCGACAAACTTTTAACTATTTCCAAACAGAATAGATTTTCAAAAATACTATACCGGTTTATTCTTCTTGAGCTAACTTCACTCGCCTTTATATCGTTATTTAACGGCTTTTTATATTCTCTTTCTATTAAGCTAATCAGTTTTTCAGCACTATTAGTTGATTTATATATATTTATTGGCGCCATTCGTTTATACAAACAACAATCGAATACGGCTCGCTTTTTTATACTAGGATTTGGATTTCTCCTAGTCATGATTTTAATTGTACAAATAAAAAACTTTGGACTTTTACCCAGAGTTTTTATTACCGAATTTGGAATACAAATTGGGTCACTATTAGAAATTATACTATTAACATTTGCGTTAGCGGATAGAGTAAGATCGCTTCAATTGGAAAAGAATAAAGCTCAGGAAGCCCTGTTAATACAACAAGAAGAAACCATTGCCTTACAACAATCGATTAACGAGACTTTAGAAAAAAAAGTAACTGAAAGAACAAAAGAGGTTGTACTTCAAAAAGAAATAATTGAAGAAAAAAACAAGGATATTACCGATAGTATTAATTATGCAGAGCGAATTCAGCGTGGTGTTCTTAAATCGGAAAAACAACTTCGTAAGATATTTGAAGAATCTTTTATTTTATTTAGACCTAAAGATATAGTGAGTGGTGACTTTTACTGGTTTTCCAAAATTAATACAACACCACAAGAAAATATTCCTACTCAACCAATAGCAGTTATTGCTGTAATTGATTGTACGGGCCATGGAATTCCGGGTGCATTTATGAGTATGGTAGGTAATACCATTTTGAATCAGACACTAAAAGATCCACGCATTATTACTCCTGCAGATGCTTTAAATTATTTAAATGAAGAGGTAAAATCCACACTTCTTAAAAAAGACATTAATCATGATACAGATTTAATTAAAGACGGAATGGATATTAGCATGGTAGCCTTAAATCTTCAAACATTTAAATTGTCTTATGCTGGCGCAAATAATCCTTGCTGGATTGTGCGAAAAAACAAACTTAATATTGCTCCCGATTTTATAGTAAATGAATTTGAGGACAATCCATCTTGTTTAATAGAGCTTAAACCCAATAAACAAGCCATAGGGGTTAATACTAATACACTGGAAAGTCCATTTAAGAATACTGAAATTCAACTAGAAAAAGGAGATTGCATTTATTTATTCAGTGATGGATATTGTGATCAGTTTGGGGGTGAAAAAAATAAAAAATTTGGTTCTAAAAGATTAAAAGAAGAATTGGTAAACTTCCATAACTCTTCGTTACTTGAAGGAGAAAAACATCTGCTTGGTATCCACACTAAATGGAAGGCTCATCATAATCAGATTGATGATATTTGCGTAATTGGAATTCGGGTTTAAGATGTTAAGAACTCAAAAAAGTCGCCTTATTATCTTATCAAAGTAAAAGCTCCTGATATATAATCCTGCTCACGAAAAACATTTAAGAATTTTACTTTATAAACATAAACATCCTGTTGAGCATTCTTTCCTTTAAAAGTACCATCCCATCCTACTTTAGGATCATTTGTCTTAAAAATCTCCAACCCCCATCGATCAAAAACACTAAACTCATACTCTAGAACACCAAATACACTGGGCTTATAAATGGGATTATACGAATCACCGTTTGGAGTAAAAGCATTGGGTATATAAAAAGCAAAATCGGGCCTAATATAAACCTTACCGGTTAAAGTATCACTACATCCAAACTGATTTGTAACAATTTGTGTATACTCATACCATCCTGTATCAGGGTAAGTATGCAAAACGTTACAAGAATAGGAAGTATCCCCATCTCCAAAAGCAATTATACAACTTTCTGCATTAGTAGATAGATCTGTAAAGTTTATAAAAGGTTCAAATACCGACCGTTCAATACTATCCAGACTTAAACCTGCTTTAGGTAAGTCTAAAACAGTAACGGCGTCTTGCAATAAGAAAGTATCTTTACGGGTGCATCCTTCAATATTCTGAATAATTAAACTAACATCAAAAACACCGGCGGTGTTATAGGTATAAGTTGGATTTGGCTGGTTACTGGTATTACCATCGCCGAAGTTCCAGGTATAGGTATATAAAACTGTTGATTTTGAGCTATCTTTAAAGGATACCACAACAGGCTTACATCCCCTTGCGCCGGGAATAGCGAATGCAGCAACCGGTGGTTCATTAACATAAGCCGTATCGGTATAAGTTTTTAAACATCCGTATTCGGAAAGATAAAGAGTAATTGGATATACTCCATTAGCCGAGAAGGTAAGATTTGAGATATTCTGAATAACAGCTGTATCTATACTGGCATTTACAGGAAAACTCCAGCCAAACTGAGCTGTACTTCCATTATTTCCGGTACCATTAAGGTTAAAATTATTGTCATCCAAACACTGTCCTCCCGGTTTATTAAAGAATGGTTTTACGATTGGTTTTATTGAAATTAATCTATAAGTAGTATCAAAACATTTAGATTGATTAACGGCTACCAGCATAACGTTATATAAACCTGTATCAGGAAAAGTAAAAACAGGATTTTTTAATGTAGAGGTGTCGTTTGAAACTCCGGCAACACCAAAGTTCCAGAACCACTGATTGGAAACCTGACTTAAGTTATTAAAATCATATTTTAGTCCTTCGCAAAACTGATCCTGCACATCTATTGTGGCAATAGGCTCGGGTATTACATACACTTTTTGAGTATCAGTATCAATACATGAATACTGAAAACCCTGCAATACAACATCATGAAAACCATCGGTACTAAAGGTTATACCATTAACAGTGTTACCAAAAGCCGATGCTTGACTTGCTGAAGGATCAAAATACCACGAGAAGGTGGCGGTAGTGGTAAAATTTCCGGAGGCAGAAAAATTAAACTGATTCCCTTGCAAGCATTGTTCGGGAGGTATTGTAAAAACCGGATTAAACTTAGGATAAACCTTTATCGGTTCAAAAACAGTATCGCTACAACCAGATGAAGTAGAAGCAATAAGTGTAACAAAGAAAGTGCCTGTGTCGGGATAAATAAAGCTGTAATTCGTATTTCCCAGGTTTTGAAAAGTTGCGGTAGGATGCCCTGGATCAATATTTACCTGGCTTATTGGGTTTGTTCCGTATACAATTTGCACCAATACAGTATCCCCGTTGCACTGGTTATTAGAGGGGATTATTGCCGGCCGAGGTTCGGGATAAATATCCAGTGTGTCGGTAATTGTTTTAGAACATCCAAACTGGCTAACTGTTAAAGACACCGTTTGTTTTCCGGGAGCGATAAACGAAACATTATTTACATTTTGACCTGATGCTTGAATTGGAATTGCATTAGAACCAAAATTCCATGAAAATGTGGCGGCTTGGTCGAAAATTCCGGTTGCGTTAAAGTCTGAACTGTTATAATCTAAACATTGAGCATTAGGAATAGAGAATGCAGGGACCAATTTTGGATAAGCCGACACAAGTTGCTCAACCGTATCGGCGCAACCGGGGTTATTATTAGTGGCAATTAATGTAACGGTGTATATTCCGGTATCTTGATAAGTATGATTAACGGTTCCACCCGTAGTAGCTGATCCATCTCCAAAATCCCAGTAAAAATTTGTTGCATTAAAACTATTTTGAGTGAAAATAAAATCCATTCCACTACACTTCTCTATTTGCACCGGAAATGCTGCTATAGGAACATTACAATTAACTACATTAAACTGAAACTCCCGTTGATTAATACTGATTAAAACACCATTTCTGTATTCCTTAGCACAAACGGTTACTACGTATTGTCCGGTTTGTGTAGCCGTTCCGGTTAGTAATCCTGTTATAGAATCTATGGCAAATGCCGGACTACCATTTAAAGGAATTAATCCACTATATCCGGCTGCATAGGGTACACCAGGATATACAGGAGGACCCGGGTCGCAGGAGCCAGCATCATCCGGCTTAGGGCACGAACTAGTTGCCCCCAAAAAGGCATCGCAAAGTTCGTATCTAATAACATCCCCATCTAAATCGGTTGCAGAATAATCAAACCTTAACGGATCATTAGTACAAATAAAAATGGGTGGAGCATTATTATATCTGGGAGAACTATTATTAGGGAAAATCGAGGCAGAGGGAACATGCGCAAATATGGTACTTCCTACACTACCCGGATTTACAATATTTATTATGGTTCCGTTTCTACAACATCTTTGATAAACTAAATCATAACCAGAAGAATTGGGGGGGAGATATACATCTATATTAAAAATGGCTTCATTAACGCAAACATTTCCGGGAGCCACCAAACAAGGGTTTATAAGTGGTGCATTTAAATTCAGATTTGTATCCGCATTTACAGCTAAAACACCAGAAAGTGATCCATCATCCGTATTATAAACAAAAATATAGGAGAGTAAATCGCCATTTAAAGCATCCGGATTTCCGTTGAAACAATCTCGGTACTGCTTAAGTGTTACTCTGTAATTACCGTTATTATCAAGTTGGGTATAATAAATTTCACCACCTACAATATGGGTAGCAAATAACTGGCTGCTGATTACAAATAAAACAGCAACCAAGATATGCCTTAAACGGCTCATTCTTAATTAACTCCAACTTAAATTTAACGAAAAAAAACGAGTTTTAGATTAAAAAACGACAAACTAGTTCCTGCGGTCTATTCCCCACAGTAATTTGTTGCGAATGGTATCAAAAAAAGTATTTCCTTCTAATTTGATGAGGCTAATAGAGTGGGGAGATTTGGATATAGTTAACTCGGTATCGGCATCTATGTAGTTACTATGAGAGTCTAAAGAAACGAGGTATTTATGACTACGACCTTCTATTTTAAGCGTTATTTTTTTTCGGTCGCTTATCACCATTGGCCTTACATTTAAATTATGAGGGGCGATGGGAGTAACAATAAATGTATCCGTATCTGCCAAAACGATTGGACCGCCACAACTTAAGGAGTAGGCTGTTGAACCGGTGGGTGTTGAAATTATCAAACCATCAGCCCAATAAGAGTTTAAGTATTGACCATCTATATAGGCATGAATGGTAATCATGCTGGCCACTTCATTTTTATGAATGGTTAACTCATTTAAAGCAAAATCTACATTACCAAACAATCCCTTTGGAGTTTCTATTTGTAATAATGAACGTTTATCGTAAACAAATTTTTGTTGCTTTACTAACTCCAAGGCTGCGTCGATTTCCTCTTTAGAAACACTGGCCAAAAATCCCAAACGACCTGTATTTATACCCATAATAGGAATTCGTGTACCAATTATATACTGAATGGAACTCAATAAAGTGCCGTCGCCACCAATTGTAATTAAAATATCCGGATTAACATCAGACAAACGCTCTTCCTCGATATAACTTAATGAAATTGGGCTTGATGGTTTAACTTCATCGTAAAGTTTTTTGCAAAGAACAATTTCAAATTCTTTTTTTAATAAAATCTCGATCAGGTTTTCGAGAAAGGGAAACCAGGCCTGATTAAATCGATTAGAGTATAAAGCAACTTTCATTTTTATGCCACTACCCCACCTTCTTTAAGTTTCTCGGCATTTTCTGCCAACTGCAATGAATCTAACATTTCCTGCAAATCGCCATCCATAAATTGAGGAAGATTGTACATAGTTAAACCAATGCGATGATCGGTAATACGACTTTGAGGGTAGTTATAGGTACGAATTTTTGCAGATCGATCGCCTGATGATACTAATGATTTGCGCTTTTTAGCTTGCTCTTCCATTCGTTTATTAAACTCCACTTCATACAAACGAGAACGTAGAACAGCCAAAGCCTTTTCATAATTTTTTATCTGAGAACGTTCGTCCTGACATTGAACCACCATCCCAGTTGGAATATGGGTTAACCGTACAGCCGAATAAGTAGTATTTACAGACTGTCCGCCCGCACCACTAGAGCAGAATGTATCCTTTCGAATATCAATTTCCTTAACCTCCACATCAAATTCATCCGCTTCTGGCATTACCAATACAGTAGCGGCACTGGTATGAACACGACCCTGTGTTTCGGTATCAGGCACACGTTGTACACGATGCACGCCAGCTTCAAATTTTAAATTTCCATAAGCATTATCCCCTATTACATTAAAGATAATTTCCTTAAACCCACCCGAAGTTCCATCGTTATGGTCTACCACTTCAACTTTATAACCTGCCTTATCAAAATACTTGGAGTACATTCTAAATAAGTCTCCTGCAAAAATACTGGCTTCATCACCACCCGTTCCGGCACGAATTTCAAAAATAGCATTTTTGGCATCCTCAGGATCTTTAGGAACAAGCAACATCTTTATGTCTTCTTCCATTTTATTTTTTCGCTCTTCCGTTTCGGTCAACTCCATTTTAGCCATTTCCAACATATCTTTATCTTTTTCGGTGGCCAAAATTTCTTTTGCGGTATCGTAATTACTCATTAAAGCTTTATAATCGAAATAGGCCTTTACAACAGGCTCCAAATCCTTATATTCTTTATTAAACTGTTTAAATACTTTCATATCGCCAATAACTTTGGGATCGGAAAGCTTTAATTCAACCTCTTCTCTTCTTCTACGTATAGCATCTAATTTTGCCAATAAACCGGACTCACTCATCATTCATGTTTTTAATTGTATATAAATTCTCCTTTATCACTCTTAATTGTAAGCTTTTTGGTGTCTGACGCCTCAACTCTACCTACCACCTGAGCGTTAACATTATATTTTTTACTTATTTCAATTATATCATTTGCAAAATCCTGAGCACAATAAATTTCCATTCGATGGCCCATATTAAACACTTTATACATCTCCTTCCATTCGGTATTACTTTGCTCGTGTATTAAGTTAAATAAAGGAGGAACAGGAAACAGATTGTCCTTGATAACATGAAGTGGATTATCAATAAAATGAAGGACTTTGGTTTGAGCACCTCCACTACAATGAACCATACCATGTATATCCTTTCTAAACTTGGCTAAAATATCATTAATAATTGGCGCATAAGTTCGTGTTGGAGATAAAACTAACTTTCCGGCAGTAAGCTCTTCACCTGTTTCAACCCTAATTTTATCAGTAAGTTTAATACCTCCTGAGTACACTAAATCATTTGGAACAGCTGAGTCAAAGCTTTCCGGATATTTTTCGGCCAGATATTTTGCAAACACATCGTGGCGAGCTGATGTTAGTCCGTTGCTACCCATTCCGCCATTATACTCCAATTCGTATGTTGCCATTCCATTAGAAGCCAGCCCTACAATTACATCTCCGGCCTGAATATTATGATTTGAGATTACATCCTCTCGTTTCATCCGGCAAACCACCGTGCTGTCTACAATAATTGTTTTAACTAAATCACCTACGTCTGCTGTTTCTCCCCCGGTAGAAATGATGTTAACACCATATCTTTTCAAGTCTTCTATCAGTTCTTCGGTGCCATTAATTATTGCAGAAATAACATCACCGGGAATTAAATGTTTATTTCGGCCGATGGTTGAAGAAAGCATAATATTTTGAGTAGCCCCAACGCACAATAAATCGTCAATATTCATGATCAAAGCATCCTGAGCTATTCCCTTCCAAACACTCATATCTCCTGTTTCTTTCCAGTACATATAGGCAAGAGAAGATTTGGTACCGGCTCCATCGGCATGCATTACTATACAATAATTAGGGTCGTTACTTAAGAAATCGGGTACAATTTTACAGAATGCTTTAGGAAATAATCCTTTATCTAAATTTTTAATCGCATTATGTACATCTTCCTTTCCTGCAGAAACGCCGCGTTGCTGATATCTATTTTCTACCATATTATAAAAACAAAAGCATCCTGCCCAATGGGACAGGATGCCATATATTAATTATTTTGCTACTTGCCTCCTTCTGCCGGAGCCTCAGTTGGAGCAGGAGCAGTTTTCTTAGGAACAAAATCTGTGCGTAAAACAGAGAAATCTGTTCTACGATTCATTTGGTGAGCAGCTTCTTGCTCTTCAGTAGTTTTCATTTTCTTAATTTCTGCCTCCGTTACTTTAGGTCTAGACTCGCCATAACCAACAGCTTGTAAACGATCGCCATCAATTTCTTTAGAAATTAAATAATCCACAACCGATTGAGCACGTTTTTGAGATAACTCCTGATTGTATTTATCATCAGAACGAGAATCTGTATGAGAACCAATAGAAATAGTGATGTTTGGATTATCATTTAAAGTAGAAACCAATTTATCCAAAGATACCATTGATTCCGGTCTTAAGTCCCACTTTGCTAAATCGTAAAAAATGTTTGGTAATTCGATTGGTTTTTTAATACCCTGAAGAGTAAAATTAAGTTCGAACGTTTTAGATTCCTCAACACCCACAGTAGTAGCTTTACCCTTATCAGAATTTAAATACTTATCGGCACTAACTGCCAAAGTGTAGGAGGTATTTGCATGAATATATCGTTCTGCACCATTTTCAGCAAATTTATAGAAACCTGAATTATCAGTCTTAACTTCCACAGAAGAGCCATCTGAGCCAATCATTTTAACGGTTGCATTAGCAATAGGCTGTTGAGTGTCAACATCTTTAACCTTACCTTGAATTGCAAACACCAATGGAGGAAGATTAAAACTATAAATATCATCCATTCCTTTACCATTAGCACGGTTAGAACAGAAGAAACCTCTTTCCTTACCGCCTTCGAACATGATACCAAAGTCATCAGCAGATGAATTTAAAGGAAATTTCATATTTGTAACGTTGGTAAAATTAGTTCCAGATTTCTCAGCATGGAAAATATCTAAACCACCCATACCTAAATGACCATTAGAAGCAAAATAGATAGAGCCATCTTCATGGATATAGGGGAACATTTCTTCATCAGGAGTATTAATTGGAGCACCCAAGTTTATAGGAGTTTCTAACCATTTCTTTTCTTTCTTATTGTATTCAACATACCAAATATCATGACCCCCTAAACCACCAGGCATGTCAGAAGAAAAATACAAACGGGATTCATCTTCATTAAGACTTGGATGACCAACTGAAAAGGAATCGGCAGTAACCTTAATTATAGTTGCTTCTGCCCAATCCGTACCTTTTTTCTCGGTATGAAAAATCTCACAACCTAAATTTTTCTTTCTTTCGTTAGGACAACGGGTAAAAAACAAAGTGTTGAATTTATGGTTAACAGATACAGAGCCTTCATTGGCAGCAGAATTTACCGTTTTACCAATTGGAATTGGCGAAGACCATTTCCCTTTTTTATCACGTTTAGATTCGTAAATATCAGAGAAGCTTTCCCCCGTAACACCATCAATATCAGCACCATCGGCACCAATTCTGGAAGAAGTAAAATAAAGATCAGTATATTTTTTATCGATATAAGTTGGAGAAAAATCAGAATATTTAGTATTTAACTGCGCTTCATTTGAAACAACGTAGCGAGTAGGATTGTCTCTCCATTTTTGAGCTAATTCGCATGATTTAGATCCATCTTCACCTTTTCTATCTTCTGGTTTTAATGCTTTATAAGCATTATATTGAGCCTGGGCTTCAGCATACTTCTCATTTTCCTTCATCATATCTGCCAACATCAGAACAACAACCGGATCAGCGTATTTGGCTTTTATGGCTTTTTGGTACCACGTTTCGGCTTGTTTTAGATCGTTAACATGACGGTAACACTCCGCAATTTTAAAAACCATTTCGGATTTAATTGCTTTGTCTTTTTCCTTGGTATAAGCCTTTTTGTATAGCTCTATAGCAGAATAGTATTCCAAATTATTAAAAGCATATTCTGCATCTTTTAAATAGTTTTTCTGTGCGAACGCTGAAATGCTAAAAGATAGAACCAAAACAGCGGAAAAAAAGAATTTTGAAAATTTCATATTTAGTTATACGTCTAAATTGTACTTGTAGCAAAAATAACTACTTATTTTAAACTACAAAGCTAAATTTCAATTAAAAGAAGGTTTATAAAATGATTTTTGGGTTAAAATCCGAATAAAATGATTAAAACTTGGAGAAAGCCTCGTTGCAAACAAATTATTTAAGCCTAATCTTTTGTTTGAACAACCAGATTTAATAGCAGTGGTATGCGTAAATTTAAATTTAAGTTTAACTAACCTCCTTGATAAATGAATGTATATCAATTATTTAAAACGAAATAGTGGTCGTTAGAATTTCGGGCATGAAACGACGAAACGTTTTTTGGGCCTAAATTTAGTATAAGCGCAAAATTGATAAGCAAAAGAAACTTCATGCGACCCGCGAGTATTACCAATTAGCCATGAAATAGTTTGATCGTAACTATATCCAAGTCTAAATCGGTCTGATATATACCCAATTAAAAAACACAAAGCATCATTGTTGGGGTAACCTGGTTTATAAGACTTCAGGAAACCAGGTATCCCCCGGTACCAGATACCACCCACAAAATTGTTTTTGTTTAAATAGGCTCCAACATCTAACTGATCAAATTTAGCTTGGTGTTTATAGTTTACTGCAACCGTAACGCTCATATCAGTTGCACGTAGATCTCCGTTTTTGCCACCAATGTTAAATGTTTCTCCTCCCTGCAATGATATTTTCATTGGAAGTTTAGATTTAGCACCTAACATACTTTCATTTGGTGTATTTAGATGGTGAACAGACAAACCATACCACATGTCATGAGAGTATATCATCATACCACTTGAAATATCCAAAAAATTTGCTCGTTGAGGCAGCGCTTCGATAGTAGTTGGTGCTCCACCACGGGCTATTTGATCACCAAATAATAAGTTATAATAATTAACTATTTTGGTTACACCACCAACCTGAGCTGCAAAACAAGCTTGCCAGTTACGATCTATTTGAATTTGATAATTGTAAATTCCTGAAAATGAGGTGGTTGCTAAATTTGCGGTCCCCGCTACATCTCGAGTATACAAAAAACCCAAGCCACCATGCACAGCATGCACGTAGGAATCGTAACTGACCAAAGTTGAGGTATATCCATTTCCGGCTGCGGGCCATTGCTTTCTAAAATTTGTGGTTAACCGAGCACATGATTCATCACCTGCCAGGGCCGGATTTAAAAAACATGGAGCAGAATAAAATTGAGTTAACTGTATATCCTGAGCAAAGAAATCTTGAAAAGGAGCTACTGCTAAGACCAATACGAAAATGTAAGTTTTAAAATTTAGAGATGATTTCATCAGCAAATTGTTGGCTCCGTTAATTTAAGTGTAAGTTACAAAAATAAATCTATATTTTGAAAATGCACTTTGTATCCGGAAGTTTAATTTTAGCAGATACCCTGTTTTCGCTTTTAATTAAATGAATAATATTAAGTTGATCGGGAGATAAATCGAATAAAATGGTATTGGTTATTTCAAAAAAATTTGGATTCGTCCATTTAAATTTACTCGTTTCGAAATAGATCCATATAGCATCTTCTTCTTTCTCGTATCCAATAATTGAAAGTTCTAATTTTCTTTTATTTACGTTAATTATCAGATTTTTTAAGATGTAAGTATTTAATATTTCCTTATTATACTCAAACTTAGACTGATCCAGCAGATCTACTTTTTTTTTAAGATTAGTTCTTAATACATTCTCCAAATCATTTGTAAAACATTTTACACTGAGTTGAGCATTTTTCTCCTTCTGATTTAAGTTGATTTCTGTTACACTTAAATAAAAAGGGTGAAATGAAGAAAAAATCACCCAAAAAATCACCCCTAAAGCTAGTTTTAGAATTCTTATTTTTGGTTGCATATCGCAAATATAAAATAATGCAGGAATTTAATACGTGGTTTAGCCTGGGTATAACCCACATTATATCATTTGAAGGCATTGATCATTTATTGTTTATTCTTTCAATCAGTTTTTTATTTGATTATACTGATTACAAAAAATTTATTTTTTTAATAAGCGGTTTTACCTTTGGACATACGTTATCTTTGATTTACGGAACGTTTTCCAAATTTAAAATCGACTCTAATCTGATTGAATTTTTAATTCCCATAACTATTATTATCAGCGCCATCAGCAATTTACTACCAAATAAAAAGAATGTTTACAAATTAAGTTTTATTTGTCTATTCTTTGGACTTATTCATGGTTTGGCATTTAGCAACAGTATTAGTTCTTTATTAGGCCAAAGCAATACGGCTCTTTGGGCACTTCTTTATTTTAATTTAGGAATAGAAACTGCTCAAATTTTTTTATTTATTACTTATCTTTTATTAAGTATTCTTATCATTAAACAATTTAAAATTACTAAACAAAAATTTAAACAAACTATAAGTGTTATAGTAGCTTTGATGGGTGTTTTTATGTGTTATAATCGCTTAGAGAATTTGATATGAAAAAATTTATTTTACTATTTAGTTTACCGCTTAGTTTATTTGCACAAGTTATTCAAAACAATCCGGGTTCTAACCATGGAAACAAGTTTGAACAACTTGGACCGGCCTACTTACAAGATGTTAATGAATACAGAACTGCATCCGGTGCTCCAGGACCCAAATATTGGCAACAAAGAGCCGACTATACTATTGAAGTTGTTTTGGATGAAAAAAACACAAGTATTGAGGGCTATGAAACCATTACTTACTTTAATCAATCCCCTAACGATTTAAACTACCTGTGGCTTCAATTAGACGAAAACCAACACGACCCCAATGTTGATAGCCATAATTTTGATGGATCAAAGCTAGGCTCTACTATTACAGACAAAGACTTAATTCCATTTAATTATAAAGAAACCAATAAAGATTTAGGCGATAAAATAATAAGTGTAACAGATCATAACAATAAAGCTCTTGCTTATACCATTAACCAAACCATGATGCGGGTTGAATTGCCGAAAACTTTAAAAGCAGGAGAACGTTTTGTTTTCAATATTAAATGGAAATATAAAATTGCTGAACGCTCTAAAGTAGGCGGAAGAGGAGGGTTTGAATATTTTACGGAGGACAAGAATTATATTTTTACCATTGCACAGTGGTATCCTCGTTTGTGCGTTTATAGCGACTATCAGGGTTGGAATAATAAACAGTTTACCGGTAGAGCTGAATTTGCTCTTACATTTGGCAATTTTAATGTAAAGATAACTGCACCGGCTAACCATGTAATAACTGCTACCGGTGAGTGTACCAATTACAAAGACGTTTTAAGTGAAGAACAATTTAAAAGATGGCTAAAATCACAAAACAATTCGGAACCTATAGAAATTGTTACTTTAGAAGAAGCGAAGAGATCAGAAGAAAATGCAGCAACTGGTTCAAAAATATGGACCTTTAAGGCAGATAGTGTAAGGGATTTTGCATGGGGTTCTTCACCAAAATTTATTTGGGATGCAATGCCTGTAATAATTAATGGCAAGAAGATTATGTGTATGAGTTTTTATCCGAAAGAAGCTTATGGATTATACAGAAAATATTCTACCAAAGTTATTGCACATACCCTTAAAACCTATTCTAAATTTACAATTCCGTATCCCTACCCGGTGGCCCAAAGTGTTGAAGCATCCAATGGCATGGAATACCCTATGATCTGTTTTAATTTTGGAAGGACTGAGAAAGACGGTACCTATTCCGAGTCCACCAAATATGGAATGATTGGCGTAATTATACACGAAGTAGGTCATAACTTTTTCCCCATGATTATTAATAGCGATGAAAGACAATGGACATGGATGGATGAAGGTTTAAATACGTTTGTTCAGTTTTTGACAGAACAGGAGTTTGATAACAATTACCCATCGTCAAGAGGACCTGCTCATAAAATTGTAGATTATATGAAGCTTCCAAAAGATCAATTGGAGCCAATAATGAGTAATTCTGAAAACATTGTAAACTTCGGAAATAATGGTTATGGAAAACCGGCAACCGGATTAAACATATTAAGAGAAACCATTATGGGAAGAGATTTATTTGACTATGCTTTTAAAGAGTACTCCAGAAGGTGGGCTTTTAAGCATCCTACTCCTTCCGATTTTTTTAGAACAATGGAAGATGCTTCAGGAGTTGATTTAGATTGGTTTTGGAGGGGTTGGTTTTATGGCATAGAACCTACAGATATATCAATTGATGAAGTTAAAGAAATTGAAATAAGCCGAGCAGATAATATTCCAAATAAAGTTGATACCGTTTACGAGAACAAATACCTGAACGATTTTGAACACATCTCTAAAATCCGTAATCGTGAAGCTAAATTATCTTTTGCCGTTGAAGCAGATACTAGTTTGAAAGATTTTTATTATTACAATCCGAATACAAAAAAAACTACCTATAAATTAAAAGCCGCCTCAGATGGAATTGAAACACTACCTAAAGATGACTTTAGTTTACTTACGAAAAATAAATATTTATACGAATTAAGTTTTAGTAACCTTGGCGGACTTATTATGCCCATTATATTGCAATGGAATTTTGAAGATGGCAGTAGTGAATACGAGAAGATTAATGCCTATGTATGGAGAAAAAATGAAAGGCAAGTGGTTAAAACATTTATGAAAGATAAAAAAGTAAAGTCGGTGGTTTTAGATCCCCTGCGTGAAACAGCAGATATAAATGAAAGCAATAATAATTGGCCCAAAGAGTTTACACGAAACAGAATAGAAATATATAAGTCTAAAACAGTAGGTAGAGGACAAAGTAGTGGAGGTAATCCTATGCAAGAAGCTAAAAAGAAAAAATAAATGATGCATTTAATTTAATCGAGTTTGTATATATCTGATGCAAACATCAGTAAGCCCTGTTTATCTACCCATGCAGTAAAATAATTTATACTTACAGCAACAGCAGTATGAAGTGGAATCTTAATATTTTCTTTCGACTTAATCAGACTATCTAATTTACTATCATTCCAGGCCCTGTCTTTTTTTAACAATAAAACTGCGAGATTTCGGGCATCAAACAATCGAATACAACCTGAACTAAAAGTTCTGGTTTCCTTTTCAAATAAATTTTTAGCGGGTGTATCATGAAAATAAATAAAATGAGGATTAGGAAAATTAAATTTTATTTTACCCATTGGATTAGTTTCTCCGGGCTCCTGAACAAAAACGTATGATGAAGCATCTGTGATGCTATCCCAATAAACGTTACATGGATTTAACAAGGCATGATTCAGGTATACATTTATTTTTTCGCTTTCAGTAAATTTACAATCTTCTTTTAATTTTGGCAGAATATCTAAGTTAATGATACCCGGCGGAACAATCCAATGCGGATTAATTTCTATCTCATTTAACCATGCCGTAAACTCCTGGGTTTTACGCGTTTCGCGGCCTACAATTATTTTCATCTTTAATATGACAGAATCGTGGTATAACAGTGCGAGATCCTGTGCAGCTATATTCACAAAAATAAAAGTATCAGCCGGCACTTTAAAAGATTTCCATCTTTTCAAATTAGTCTCAATTTCCTTTATACGTCTTTCAACCGGAACATTCATTGCGGTAATGGTTTTAATACCAATGATACCATCTACCTTAAGGTTATGCCGATATTGAAATCTTTTAACTCCTTCCTCTAAATTCAGGTTAAAAGTGTCGCATGTTAAAGAGATTAGTTTATGATCACCGGAAATAATAAGCCGCTTACGAATTAAATTTATTCCCGAATTAATATCACCACGTTTTAAAACACGATTAAATTTTATATGAGGCCAGCCGCCGTTCTTTTTAATTTCGGAGTATTTAATTAAATAAGCGTTAAGTTCAGGATGGTTTTTAGCACAAGTTAACTTAACCGTTAGTACATTAAATAACAATATTAAAAGCGGGGAAAAATAAAATAACATTATTATCTATAATTAGATAAGATCAAAATATTCAACCACAAATTTATATCCATTGCTCAATTAAAAAATACAATTTCATTTTCAAATTGATGATTCTTATCATTCTTGTAAATTTAAAATTTCTGTTACTTTACAACTTATAATACTGAAAATATGAAAAACATCTTAAAAGTAATTACAGGCTTTATTTTAATAAGGGTAAGCCTTATTTTTCTTGATAGCTGTAACAACACAACAATTCCGCAAAATATTAGCGCCGTAACTAATTTTAAAAAAGATCGCTACTTAGGCAAATGGTATGAGATAGCCCGCTTTGATTTTCGTTTTGAGAGAGATTTAAATAATACCACTGCCGAATATAGCTTAAACAGTAATGGAACCATTCAGGTAGTTAATCGTGGATACAATTTTAAAACTAAAAAATGGGAAGAGGTTAACGGAAAGGCCAAATTTGTAAATAATGAAACTGTTGGCATGCTTAAAGTATCTTTTTTTGGTCCTTTTTATAACGGATATAATATAATAGCATTGGATGATGATTATAAATATGCCCTTGTTGCGGGACAATCGCTTGATTATTTGTGGATCCTGTCTCGCAATAAAACCATACCAGAAGATATAAAAAATGCTTATATCGAAAAAGCAAGGAAATACGGCTTTAATACTGATAAATTAGTTTGGGTGGAACACCAAAAGTAAAAGGGGTAAAAAATCCTTTAAAGGATAGGCATTTTTATTAACCAGCCAAAATCAATTATAAATATAGTTTATACATAACATTTAAAACATATATAAAAATATATGATTTTATTCTTTCATTTTTGTCTTACTAAACTAAACAACTATGAAAAGAATAACAATTGCAAAGGGCGATGGAATAGGCCCAGAAATTATGGATGCAACACTTAAAATAATTAAGGCATCCGGAGCTCAGGTAGAATTTGACGAAATTGAAGTGGGCGAAAAAGTATACTTATCGGGTAATACATCAGGTATCAGCTCAGAATCATGGGACATAATAAGAAGAAATAAGGTTTTTTTAAAAGCTCCCATAACAACACCTCAAGGTGGAGGATATAAAAGCTTAAACGTTACAACCAGAAAAATGCTTGGCTTGTATGCAAATGTTAGACCTTGCAAAAGTTATTACCCCTATATATCCACCAAGCATCAAAATATGGATATTGTAATCATCAGAGAAAATGAGGAAGATTTATATGCAGGTATTGAACATCAACAAACCGATGAGGTAGTGCAATGTTTAAAATTAATTAGCAGACCCGGATGTGAAAAAATCATTCGCTATGCCTTTGAGTATGCTAAACAATACAATCGTAAAAAGGTAACTTGTTTCACAAAAGACAATATCATGAAACAAACGGACGGTTTGTTTCACCAGGTATTTGATGAAATTGGTGCAGAGTATCCGGAGATTGAAAAAGAACATTGGATTATAGATATAGGTGCCGCTAAGATGGCCGATACACCTGAAGTATTTGATGTAATTGTTACCTTAAATTTATACGGAGATGTTCTATCAGATATTGCGGCTCAGATAGCTGGTTCTGTTGGATTAGCCGGTTCTTCAAATATTGGCGAGGAATGTAGTATGTTTGAAGCCATCCATGGCTCTGCCCCCAGAAGAGCTGGACAAAATTTAGCAAATCCTTCGGGATTATTAAACGGAGCTATCATGATGCTTATTCATTTAGGTGAGACCAAAGCAGCCGAATCTATTCAAAACGCCTGGTTAAAAACCATTGAAGATGGTGTTCATACCTATGATATTTATAAAGAAGGAATTAGTAAAGAGAAAGTTGGAACTTCTGAATTTGCAGATGCTATAATCGCACGTTTAGGTCAGAAACCATCTCAATTAAAAGAAGTACGTTTTGAGAATAAATCGATAACTCTTAAACCATACCAAAGAAAGAGTCCGCTGAAAAAGGAACTTTCTGGGGTTGATGTTTTTGTTCACTGGAGAGGCACCAACCCGGAAGAAATAGGCAAACAAATAGCTGCTATCGGTTCTGATAAACTAAAATTAAGCATGATAAGTAACCGTGGAATTAAAGTATGGCCTAACGGAATGCAAGAAACTTTTTGCACTGATCACTGGAGATGCCGCTTTAAACCAAGCTCTGAAGTTTTGGTAAGTCAAAAAGAAATTATTGAAATACTAAACAATGCTTTATCTAATAATGTAGATGTTATAAAAACTGAGAACTTATACAATTTTGAAGGCAAACCGGCTTACTCTCTAGGTCAGGGACAATAATTAATTAACCCTAAAAGGTGTTAATCAATTATGTTCAGCAATTTATGCTATCATTTATTGATTAGCACCTTATTTTAAAAAAATGTTATGGATTCTTACAAATTTAATATGATACAAGGAAAATTTAAAAAAGAAGATGCGCTGGATATTCTAACTAAAATTATAGATGTTAAGGTAAAATTTCATGAGGATAAGATAAGGCTTTCTGATAACGAAGAAGATATTAAAATGCGTGAAAACAGAATAAAAGATCTACAACGCCATTTATATGAAACCCGCATATACATCAGTAAAAAGGGTAATATGGCAGAAATTGAGGGATTTATAAAAATTCAGTAAGCTATCTTAATAAAAAGGTTTACAATTTTGAATCTATATGATAAAAATAGAAAATTACTTATAGTTACAAAGCACGGTAAAGAGGAGGTTATTCAATCTCCTTTTTTTAATGAATTTGGTTTACAAAGCATTGTATCTACTAAATTTGATACTGATACACTTGGTACCTTTTCGGGTGAAAAAGAACGAATACAATCTGCGAATGAAACAGCACTCCAAAAATGCAAAAAGGCTTTAGAAGTTGAACCCAACGACTTTGCGGTTTCGAGTGAAGGTTCATTTGGCCCTCATCCATCAAATCCTTTTATAGTTGCTAATGAAGAGGTTCTATGTTTTTATGAGCCTAAAAATAATCTCGAAATTTTTGCCAAGGAAATTACAACTGAAACCAATTATAATAGTGCACTTGTTAAAAATTGGAATGAACTCTATGTTTTTGCGCAGAAAGCCCTTTTTCCAAGTCATGGTTTAATTTTAAAAGAACCGTCCTCGTTACATATAATAGCAAAAGGAATAAATAACTGGGAAGATCTGGAATTAATCTATAATACTAACAACAAGAAAATCGACTCGCTTATAGTAGAAACGGATATGAGAGCTCATCTGAATCCAACACGAATGAAGCAAATTTCCAAATGTGTTAGTAAATTAATTGATACACTAAAATCATGTTGCCCAAAATGCAATACTCCCGGGTTTGTAATTAATAATTATGAAGAAGGCCTTCCCTGCCGACTTTGCGAAAGATCAACACGATCTATATTAAAAACTATCTGTAAATGTAATTACTGTAATTATGTAGAAGAAAATTTATATCCTCGTGGCAAGGAATTCGAAGACCCCATGTATTGTGAATATTGCAACCCTTGAGTAATTATTTAAACGTCTTAATAATTTATTAAGTGCTTTTTATGTTAAAATCGCAATTGAATATTAAATAAAGATTGTATAACAAAGTAGCTAAGCAATATTCAATTACTTTTTCTTAGCCTCTTTTTTCCTCTTTTCCTTTACTCCAACTCTTCCATAAGCTCTAGACCCTAGTTTCGGATATAATTAACAACCTCTATAGAACGTTTTCCACGCTTGGTTAAACTATACTCAACCCTTGGAGGAACAACAGCAAAAACCTTTCAATTTACAAATCCAACTTCCTCCAACTCTTGCAACTCCGTAGTTAGCATTTTATGAGTGATGTGCGATATTTCTTTCTTTAATTCGCTATAGCGTTTTACTTTGTCCTTTAAACGCCACAAAATGGGCATTTTCCATGTCCCACCAATTCTGTCCATAACAAATTCAACAGAATTGTAGTATAATTTATTTTTTAAAAGCAATGATATTACAAAGAAATTTATTAGAAAGCATAGTATAACTATTTGCTCAACAAATAAAAATAAACCCCATAAAATAATGTACAAAAACGGTAAACTAATTAAACAAAACTTTACCAAAGAAATTATAACTACTATAAACAATAGAGGTTTAGAGTCTACTATCTTCCGTTTTAATTATTGGCAAGCCACCAGCGAGGCTAAAAAAAACCGTTTTATTTTCCTTGAAGCGCCCAAACTTTAAAAAGTATCTTTTAATACTATTTATCATTACAATGCCCTGCAATTTTGAAAACAATTTGGAAAAATTAAATAGGTTACTCGTAATTGTACTCATATCTTTTATAGTTACTTTTGTTTTCGCTATTATGAACAGACTAAGTTAAATTAATGAGAATCATTTGAAAACTAAATACAGGATATACCAATGATAGCTCATTGTAACACTATAAAATACTACTCAATAGAAATACTTAATAAAAAAGAGGTACCCGACAGGACTAAACCCGATACTTATGAATTTTTATACAAATAACTAAACAATTTATAATCTAAAAAAACAACTATGCAAATTAAAAGAAAATCAACCGCCATTTGGAATGGAACAGGTAAAGATGGTAAAGGAAAATTAACTTCTGAGAGTGGATTATTAAACAACAGCCAATATGGCTTTCAATCGAGATTTGCTGATGGAATTGGTACTAATCCAGAAGAACTGATTGCTTCAGCTCATGCCGGATGTTTCTCGATGAAACTGGCTTTCAATCTTCAGGCTGCAGGCTTTGTTGCAGATGAAATAAAAACTGAATGTGAAATTATACTGGAGAATGGCAGTGTCATTAAATCTAATTTACATTTAAATGCCCGAGTTCCTAATATATCTGCTGATAAATTTTCGGAACTTGTTGCAGATGCCAAAACTAATTGTCCGATTTCTAAACTACTCAATTGTGAAATTAATCTAACATCCTCTCTCATTTAAAAAATGAAAATAGCGATTATTGGTACAGGTAATGTTGGCGGTGCCTTAGCTACCAAATGGGCTCTTAAGGGTCATCAAATTGTATTGGGGGTTCGTGATATATCTAATTTTAAAGGTAAAGAACTCTTAAATAACCCAAACACAACTGTAATGAATATAAAGGAGGCAGTTGCTCAATCGGATGTAATCTTAATAGCCACTCCCGCCCCTATGGCTATTGATGTTTCAAAATCTTTAGGCAATACCGAAGGTAAAATAATTATAGATTCTATGAATATTATAATGGGCAGAGGTCCTGAAGGATATACTAATACTACTGATGCCATTATAGCAAATACCCATACCAAGGATGTTGTAAAATGTTTTAATACAACCGGATTTAATAATATGGTTAACCCCACCTATCATAATTTGGCAATAGATTTATTTGTGGCGGGCGACAGTATTAAAGGGAAAGAAATGGCAATAAAACTGGCTAAAGATGCCGGTTTTGCCGAATGCTATGTTGTTGGTGGTAATGATAAGTTTTCTTTAATGGAACAGTTTGCCTGGTTTTGGATTAATCTGGCTATATTTCAAGGTCAGGGAAGAGAAATGGCTTTTAAACTATTTAAGCGATAATTTTTGTATTCGCCTTTTTTTCAATTCAGATATTAAAACGAAACCATGATGAAAATTGCTTTAGTTACAGGAGCATACAAAGGATTAGGATATGAGTTATGCAGACAACTTGCAAGTATTGGATATCATGTTATTTTAACCGCACGCGATTTAAATAAAGCTCAGGATGCAAGTGAAATTCTGAGGAGGCAGGGATTAATGGTTTATCCCAAAGCACTTGAAGTAACCCATGAGGAACAAATAACCGAACTTACCAAATGGACCTATGAAATGTTTGGAAGAATCGATTTAATTGTAAATAATGCCGGTATAAATCCTAAAGATTATGCCGATAAAACTAAAATGGCCAAAGCTTTTTATATAGATAGTTTAGATGCAGACGAAATACTAAATGTAATTCGCACAAACAGCATTGCCCCTTTACTGGTTGTTAAGCATTTTAGGAGTTTACTAAAAAAAAGTGCGAAACCGCTTGTTATAAATATATCGAGTTGGCTGGGTTCTGTTGCCAATTTAAGTTTTGGAGGTCATTATGGTTATGTAGGCAGCAAGAATTTATTGAATGTTTTAAATAAATCTATGGCGAACGAATTAAAGAACGATAATATTATTTGTATTAATGTAAATCCCGGTTGGGTAAAAACCGATATGGGAGGTAGTAAAGCACAATTTACAACACAAGAGGCTGTTAATCATATTTTAGATAATGTTGTAAAGAAGGTTGATATATCACAAAGTGGAATGTTCTTAAATTTCGACGGAACCATCCACCCTTGGTAATACTATTGTACAATAGTAAATTTAATTTTTGACGCTAAGGAAAATGGCTGCAATTAGCGCAATAAAATAACCTACTTTGGCCTTTTTTAAATCTCATTTAATACTTCAGAATTATAAAGAATTATTGCTGAATGCTAAGGCATTGGGCAAGGTTATTTCACTTAAACATTATCAGTGTTAAATTGTTAATATTTAACAGATCAATTATTATGAATATTTTATTATTTGGTGCATCAAGCGCTATTGCACAATCAACGGCGATACAACTTTCCGGGTTAGGACACAATGTTAAATTAATTTCTACCAAAACACTTGATATTCCCTCCTTTGAAAGTTTTCAGGTAAACTCATACAGTGATGATGATCTTCCCCGGTTTGAAGATCCTGTTGATGGCTTGGTGTACTTTCCAGGCAGCATCAACCTTAAGCCATTTAATCGGTTAAGCAAAGAAGAATTTTATCATGACTTTGAAATTAATGTTTGGGGCGCTATAAATATTATACAAAAATACTTGCCATTACTAAAAAAGAGCTCAACAGCAAGTGTTGTACTTATTAGTTCTGTTGCAGCCCAAACCGGCATGACATTTCATTCCTCTGTTTCTTTAGCAAAATCGGCACTTGAAGGTTTAACGCGTTCGCTTGCAGCAGAATTTGCTCCTGCAATTCGCTTTAATTGTATTGCGCCTTCATTAGTAAATACTCCTTTAAGCGAAAAATTTATTAATACTCCTGAAAAGACAGAAGCCCTCAAAAGTAGAAATCCATTAAAAAAAATTGGTACTCCTGAGAATATTGCTGAAGCAATTACATTTTTACTTACTAATCAATCTTCTTGGATTACCGGACAAGTATTGGCAGTTGATGGCGGGATGGGAGTAATTAAATAATTATTAAGATTACACATGAATAAGAATTTAACACATGCTGCTATACTAAATTTAGAGTCACGAAAAAGAACTGCTCTCGTTAACTCGCTGAGCGGATTTAAAAGTCTTAATTTAATTGGCTCAATATCCAAAACCGGAAATACCAACCTGGCTATATTTAACTCTGTATTTCATTTGGGTGCTAATCCACCGTTAATGGGATTTATAATTAGACCCGATTCGGTTGAGCGGCATACTTTACAAAATATTATGGGTACGGGTTATTATACCATAAATCATGTAAATGAATCCATACATGAAAAAGCACATCAAACAGCAGCCCGTTATCCATCTGATGTTTCAGAGTTTGATGCAGTTAAACTTACATCGGAATTTACAAATTCATTTATAGCACCATATGTAAAAGAAAGTACCATAAAAATAGGATTACAATTTAAAGAAAGAATAGATATAACTTTAAACGGCACCAGTATTATTATTGGAGAGTTACAACAACTTTATTTTCCGGAGAAATGCTGGAAAGATGATGGATATCTGGACATTGAAAAAGCCGGTACTATTGCCGGAAGCTCACTAGATGGATATCATCGCACTGCTTTAATTAATCGTTATTCTTATGCTAAGCCTGATAAAAAACTGGAGATAATTTAATAAAATCAATGAGGTTATCCTTAAATAGATGAAGGGAGTAAGTAAGCAAAATTTACCTTTTAAAATTTGTATAGTGTGCAAGAAACCGATGGTATGGAGAAAAAAATGGGAAAAGAATTGGGAACAAGTTATTTATTGTAGCGAAAGATGTCGAAAACAAAAGATGTAACTAAAAACACTTTGAGATTACTATTGGGCGATCAGCTCAATATCAATCATACCTGGTTTTCACAGACGGATGATAATGTAACCTATGTATTGATGGAAGTTAGATCGGAGACAGATTACGTGAACCACCATATCCAAAAGTTACTTGCCTTTTTTGCTGCCATGCGCTCCTTTGCAAAAGAAATCGAACAACTAGGTCATCGAGTTATTTATTTAAAATTTAACGATAAATCGAACAAACAATCTTTTAATCAAAATATAATTCAATTAATTGATAAATATAAATTCGCACACTTTCAATATATGGAGCCCGATGAATACAGGGTTGATAAAATACTGAAAGATTTGTGCAAGGATTTAACTATTACATCAAACATAGTTTCATCAGAACATTTTTATACTAGCCGATCCGAATTAACGGAATTATTTAAAGGAAAAAATAAATTTTTGATGGAGACCTTTTATCGCTATATGCGTAAAAAGCACAGCATACTTATGGATGGCGATCAACCTTTAAAAGGCAGATGGAACTTTGATGCGGAGAACCGAAAAAAATTACCTAAACAACATAAAGTAAAATCGCCTTTACTATTTAAACACAATTTAAGTGATTTATACCAAGATATTGTTAAAAGCAACATCAAACATATCGGTGGGGTAAATCCTTCAGAATTTATTTGGCCTCTTAATCGTAAAGATTCTCTTCAATTACTTGAATTTTTTGTTAGTGATTGTTTACCATCATTTGGTTTGTATCAAGATGCAATGGCTCTCAATCAATGGAGTTTATATCACTCCCGGCTATCTTTTGCACTTAATGTAAAGTTAATCTCCCCTCATGAGGTTATTGAAAAAGTAATAGAGGCTTATTATAAATCATCTGAGAATATTGATTTTGCTCAGATAGAAGGTTTTGTTAGACAAATATTGGGCTGGCGCGAGTACATGAGAGGTATTTATTGGAATCAGATGCCCGGTTATGAGAATTTAAATTTCTTCAATCATCAAAATAAATTACCCGAATGGTATTGGAATAATGAAACCAAGATGCAATGTTTAAATCAGGCCATTAAACAATCGCTTGATTTTGCTTATGCTCATCATATACAGCGCTTGATGATTACCGGAAATTTTGCTTTACTGGCCGGAATTAATCCTAACGAAGTGGATCAATGGTATCTGGGCATTTATATAGACGCTATTGAATGGGCGGAGATTACCAATACACGTGGCATGAGTCAATTTGCAGACGGCGGTTTACTGGCAACTAAGCCCTATATTAGTTCTGCTTCGTATATTGATAAGATGAGTGATTATTGTGCCGGATGTTTTTATAATAAAAATTTAAAAACAGGAGATAGAGCGTGTCCATTTAACAGCTTATATTGGAATTTTTTAGCTGTAAACCGAAAACTACTTGCTACAAATCAACGCATGAGTATGATGTATAGCGTTTGGGACAAAATGGACATAAACACACAACAAGCCATTATAAAACAGGCGGAGAAATATTTAAATAATATGCATTCTTTATAAAATAATTTATTACCGTTCCTTTTTTATATATATTTAAATATCAACACCATGAAAACAGCTATTGTTTGGTTTAAAAGTGATTTGCGGATTCATGATAATGAAGCGCTATACAGGGCTTCTAAAGAAAACGATCTAATTATACCTGTATATTGTTTTGATGAGAAGATGTTTACTATAACCGAATTTGGATTTAATAAGACAGGTATAAGGAGGCTGAAATTTTTAACCGAGTCGTTATACAATCTTAATTCTAAATTAAATACACTCGGAACAAACCTATTGGTGTTAAATGGAAAATCTGAGCTAGAGATTTTAAAGCTAGTTAAACAATATGGTGTTAGAAAAGTATATGCAAAGAAAGAGGTTTCGTTTGAAGAAGTTATTCTAAATCAAAAAGTTGAAGAAACTTTATGGAAGCAGCAATGCGAATTTGAGGTGTTTAGTACCAGTACTTTATATCATGCAGAAGATTTACCTTTTTCGGTTAAAGACATTCCTGACGTGTTTACCAAATTTAGGACTGCTGTTGAAAAAGAAAGCAAGGTAAGGTCGTTGTTTCCGTTACCCGAAAAATTAGACTCACCTCCCTTATCTGTCTTTAAGATTCCGGATTTTATAATTGATCAAGTAAAAAATATCAGTATTGATGAACGCTCTGCTTTTCCCTTTTTAGGGGGTGAGAGCGAGGGTATAAATCGTTTAAATTACTATTTATTTCAATCTAAACTTATATCAGATTATAAGAGTAC
>Ga0068872_10000214_pt1 | contig 50204 bp, 43 predicted proteins | sample NOAtaG_7_FD_66441 | JGI IMG/M metagenome (GOLD analysis project Ga0068872, IMG submission 66441) | Freshwater lake microbial communities from Lake Erie, under a cyanobacterial bloom - NOAA_Erie_Diel1S_2200h metaG | ecosystem: Environmental > Aquatic > Freshwater > Lake | place: USA: Ohio, Lake...
AGACGAGGAAAACCCCATACCCGTCAGAATACCATTGCGTGGTGAAAAACACAAACTTCTTGAATTGGCACTCAAAAACTGCCGAACCCTGCTCGAGGAAAAGGTTTGGAAACAAAACCAATCCAAAGCCAGCCGAGAAGACAGCTTGATGCAACAGATGCAACAAGACCTCCATCTGACGACCTTGCCCAAACACATCGAGTGCTTTGACAACTCCAACATCCAAGGTGAATATCCTGTGGCTTCGCTCGTGGTATTCAGGGATGGAAAACCGTCAAAGAAAGATTACCGACATTTCAAGATTAAAACAGTAACGGGACCCAACGATTTTGCTTCGATGGAAGAAATCGTGTACCGGAGGTATTCAAGACTCATCGAGGAGAACCAAACACTGCCAGACCTTGTGATTGTGGACGGTGGCAAAGGTCAACTTAGCAGCGCTGCGCAAAGTATTGAAAAACTTGGCCTCAATACGAAGCTACCACTCATTGGTATTGCCAAAAGACTCGAAGAGATTTATGTGGTCAACGACCCGCATCCCCTTCTTCTGGACAAGAGAAGCACTACGTTGAGGGTGATACAGCAAATACGAAATGAGGCACACCGATTTGCGATAACATTCCATAGGGACCTGAGAAGTAAAAACACAATTGCGACCAAATTGACGACAATCCCAGGGATTGGAGAGGTCATCGCCAAAAAACTATTGTCTCACTTTAAAAGCGTCAACAAAGTCAAGACAGCAGGCTTCGAAGAGTTGGCAGCTGTAATCGGAAAAGCAAAAGCACAGATTCTGATTGCCGCCATACAATCCAACACGATATAAAAAAAGGGAGGTCCAAAAGACCTCCCTTCAAAGTTTTTCAACCTCCGCGGTGAATCAGTAGCACCAAAGGTGGTGTTCGAATTCTACGAGTTGATTGCGGCGGAAATCAGCTTCTGGCAAGGTGCGTACACCACGACCGGAGACCATGTAAATGTTGCTGTTGAACAAACGAAGCTCAAAGATTTCACGCATGTTGCGATACTCTGCATCGTTGAATTTGTTCTTCCATTGACAATCTTCCAAAGTTTCCAACAGGTCGGAGTATTTGAAGCAAATGAAGTTTTTATCAGGAAGCGTTTCGCCTGGATCGACCCAAACCAATCGGATGTACTCGATGTCGTAAACCATGTCAGAACGGTTTTTGTCGAAAATACGATCCTCAATGAATTCTAAAACAGTCTCATACGGCGAGATGGCGAAGTCACCTTCGTTTCCACCACCACTACCACCTGTTGTAGGGTCGCTATCACCTTCGGAGGTAACATCTTCGCTACCTTCTTCAGTGAAGGACTCCTCCTCAAAGTTTTCACCTGAGTCGAAATCATCTCCGAACTCATCGCCGCCTTCATCCCATCCTTCATCGCCGCTACCGCTACCGGTGCCGTCAATGGCTTTCGCCATTTTGATGACATCCTCATAAACCAGCGACTTGTTCAAAGAATCCGGATGGTAGGCCAAATACTTTCCAGCCTTCAGACCATTGATGAGGGCAACCACGATGCCTTGAGTCTCACCATATGGGGTTTGGGCATACAAAGCAGCGCTTTCTGTTTCAACAAACGGTCTGTTGATTTTTTCATTCAAGTCAATCCGGTTTACAACCTTGCGACGCCAAAAATGGTCGTCATCACGTGGTGGGATTCGAGCACCTGGGATTTGGGCGACTAGTTCCGCGGAAAGTCCCACGAAAAACGTCAACAATGCGAGAAAAGCAGCTCTTTTCATGACTAACAGGATAATTACTTGATAACAGCGCCGATATACAAATCCCTATCCGTGAACTGCTCCTCAACTTTTGCGTTTTGGAAGTTCACACGGTAGACTTTGTCCAATTTGAAATAAATCTTCGTTCCAGGTGCATCACCCTTGAGGTAACCGCCCAAATCCAAAGGAATACCAGCAGTCGCATCTTTACCGTTACCGGAAAAACTTGCAACCTTGGTAGGGGCACCCAAGGAGCGCTGAGAGAGAAGATCAACGGAGTTGACTACATAACGGGCATCTTTGGGAAGGGCCGCTTTGAAGTCACTGTTGGGCTCAATCACCAATTTGCAGCTTGACTTGGAAGGGATTGGGGTAGCACCATTGTATTCTTTGCCGTTCACCAAAAGATTGATGTTTGGCTTCGGTGGCTTGATGACAGTGTACTTAACATCATCGATTTTGATGTTTTGACCGTTCGTCAAGGAGGAAACACCCAAAATACACTCGCGTCCAGTAGGAACGATGGTTACCTTACGCTTGTCGGTAGCATTCGGCAATACAGTAGCAGATGAAGCCGTGAATTTTGGGTTGTACAAATCTCCCAATGCAGGCACATCTACGTTGATGGTATTACCACAATTGTAATACAGGTTCTGAACAGAAGCAGACGTAATTACTACTTCAGGCTTACGAACAGTGTATTTACCTTTAACAGGCAACTCTTCGATGCTACCATCGGCTTTAGGAACCTTGATGGTAGCCGTGTAGGTTGCTTCCTTTTCGGTTTGCCCTTTGGCAAAACCGCCAGGAGCAGTAAAGGTCATCGTAGCAGAGTTTCCACCCGGATCAACAGAAATCCCAGAACCCTCGAACTTCGGCTTGATGTCTTTGGAGGACATCGCCACGAACAATTTGGTTTCGAATTTCATACCAGCGGCCACAACACGTGAAACCGGTGCATCCATCGCAATCAAGGAGTCGATTTTGAAAGTAACAGCACCCAATTTGGTTTTGACGTAGGTCAGCAATTCAGAGTGAACTTCTTGGACGTCCATTTTGAATTTCTCCATCATGGCCAAGTCAGCAATTACTGGCTTACCATGGAAGGTGAAGTATTCCCAAGTATGGTGCTTGTTCTCACTCGACTCTGGAATGTTCTTGTCATCCTTGGGTTCAACACAAATTGCATCCCAATGAAACTCCTGTTGAACTTGTTTGGAGGAATCTTTAGAAGCAATGAATGAATTAGCCCAAGTAATGTAGCCATTCAATTTGTCTTTAAGTTTGGTAGCCTCACCACCACCTTTACCACCATTGGAGGTCTCGTCACCACCTGGCCCAATCATCCAGTACTGGAAGTTGCGCTCGGTCTCACTCTTACTGATAATCTCACCAGTCGCAGGATCTTTCTCACCAATTTTCTCCAATTCAGTGATAACCTTTTCAATCTCACCAACTGTTTCATTGGTCTTCGCCTCGATTTCACGAACCCAAGCGATGAGATTTTCGTTCTTTTTGTTGCCTTGACCGAGCTCTTCCTCTACCTTGGCCTCAATGGCCTTTTTGGTATCGGCATTTTTGTCGGCAAAGCTTACTGCAGAAGTCTTCAACGAAAGACGGAGACTTGCGAAGGCCTCAAGAATCTCCGCACTCACGTTGAGCGCCAAAAGCGCAGTGAGTACGAGATACATCATGTTGATCATCTTCTGCCTTGGGCTTAATTTACCACCAGCCATATCTTAATTTTCTCTGATTACAGATTGATTGAATTCAAAAATTAAGCGTTACGGCCAGCAGCAGCAGCACCCATTGCACTCAACATACCACCATAGATGGTATTAAGATCACGAATGTTCTTGGTCAACTGAGCGACTTCGGAACGATAAGCCTGAGCATCTTTGGATGCATCGATGAGGCTGTTCATCGCATTTCCGAGACCATCATAGAATTTGTTGATGGCTTGGATATGCTTTTCAGCATCCTGGAGTTCCATTTCATAAACCGCATTCAAGGAGGCCAAATTCTTAGTCACACGCTGAACTTCTGTGTGATAAGCATGGGCTTGCTCGGCAGCGCCACCGACACTATTGGATAGGCTGGTCATGGCATCAACAGTCTTGGTATAACCATCGTTGAGCTGGTTCATCTTTCCGGTAGCAGAACGAACGCTGTCGCTGTATTCGTTGGTAGCAACTGCAGCATCTTGGATTTGGCCAAGCTGTTTTACGTTTTTGGTCAATCCTGTCAAGGAGTCCGAAAGCGAATCGAACACATCAGGAGTAAGTTCGACACCTTTGAGGCCCTTGGAAGCCATTTCAGCAGCTTCTTCCGCAGACAGCCCACTTTCCAAACTCTTTTCGAAATCATCATCGCTTCCTTCAGCAAGCTGAGGGTAAACCTTGGTCCAATCCAATTCCGAGTGAACAGGCTCAAATGCCGAAACGGCGAAAATCAATACCTCGGTGCCCATTCCCAAAATCAACATCTCATTGGCAAAATTCCAGTGCTGAATTTTGAAGAGAGCACCCAAAATTACGACAGCTGCTCCAAGACCATAGAGGATCGCCATAACCTTTTTGGTCCCCTTTTTCTCGAAAAAACTCTTGTTGTTAGCCATTATTTACTTCTCCTTAAAAAGTTTGATGAATACTTTCAATTGTTGGTTTTTATGCCCGAGTGGGTAGATGAAACATTCTCATCGGACAGTAAAGTTAAAATCGGACGTAGATTGTCTACTCTTAGAATGCTGCAGCTCCGCTACGGCCAATCTGAGTTACCACGCAACGGAATCCAACGAAGGATTTAGTTGTGTCGGTATATTCGTAGGTACGGGTACCGCAAGACAGGAAGTATCCTATGTCCTTCCAGGAACCACCGCGAATAACTTTACGGATGTTGGCTCCACCGGGCACACGCTGATCAGGCTTGTAGCGAGGATCGTAGAAGACAGGGTTCTCGTCGTGGGCGTAGATATACCCTGACTCTTCAAAATCATCCTCACACCACTCAGCCACGTTGCCAGGCATGCACCACAAGCCATAGTCATTGGGCCAGTAAGAGCGAATCGGGCATGTATACTCGTAGTTGTCAGCGATGTAATCCCCACGACCTGGCTTGAAGTTAGCCAAGAAGCAACCTTTGGAGTTGCGAATGTATGGACCTTCCCATGGATAGATTTTGTGTTCGAATCCTCCACGTGAAGCGTATTCCCATTCTGCCTCGGTAGGAAGGCGGAACCTTGGGAGGGGTGGCATCTCAATAGAAGCCCTGTAAGCATTGTAGTGAGCAGTCCTCCAACGGCAAAACTCCTGAGCCGCATACCAATTCACCCCAACGACTGGATATTCGTCAAATGCGGGATGCCAAAAGTAGTTCTCAGTGAGTGGTTGGTTGTATGCAAAGACAAAATCGCGGACCCAAACAGCCGTGTCTGGATACACCAATTGAGCGACGTTTGCCGCAAGTGTGTCACGAGCTGCTTCGATGAATTGACGGTACTCATTGTTGCTGATTTCCGTGTCATCCATGTAAAAAGCGGACATGGTGATTTGGCGATTATGGGCAACCTGGGAGTAATTCACATCTTGGTCGTTTTGGCCCATGTGAAAACTTCCTGGGGGAATCAAAACCATCCCATAGGGCTGGGGCTGATCCCACTCTGGACGCTTCATCACGCCAGTCAGTTCCCCGTTTTTACCTGTTTGATTGCCTCCGAAGAGTCCACAACCTGTGGTGAAAAGTGAAACTGCAATGAGTACAAAGAATAACCTTTTCATAGCAGACTTAAAATCTATTAAAATGCTAAACTAAAATGCGCCAATTCGACAAACCTACGAATATTCAAACGCAAACACAAACAACCGATTCAATTCTTGGTCTGTGCCTTGGATATTGCAAATGCAATTCGGTAACAGGCCTCCAGTCTTTTTAAATGCGGTCAGCAAATTGCGTCGGAAGGATTCGCCCCATCATATTGCATCGCGGTACAAAGTCCTGTTCCCTTGACGGGGAGGCTGGAAGCGATACTTGGATGGGAAGGTATAAGAGACCACCAATTCATGAGAGCCCGTCGTAAAACTGCCCAAATTGGAGGTTGTATAATCGTATGAGTAACCCATGAAGAGGTAGGTGGAAGCATTGAATCCAACCAAACCCGAAAAGCTATCCTTCCAACGGTGCGAAATACCGAATACCATTGGGCTGATGTACAGGTTGGCATTGATGTCGAACTGAGTCAATGGCCCAGCCATCCTGAAGTGGAAGTTCGGCTCGAGATAGACGTTTTGGCGTAGCTTGAAGGTCATGCCGGCAGTCGCCGAAATGCCACGGGAAAGCTTCGATTTGGTGTTATCCACCACCGCAAGCAATGGCTCGATGGAAGGCTCCAGTATGTGGTTGACAGCAGCACCAATGTACAATTTGTCTTGAGGGTAGGCGGTGGATGTAACGCCCTGCAATGGCATTCTGAAATACAAGCCGGCATCTAAGTCAGGGAGCAGGATGTTTTGGGAGGCCTGTGGCAAAACCGGGTCAACTCCATTGTTCATTTGGTAGAGCCAATCCCCGTTCAAAACCTTTTGATAGACACCACCGGCAACACCGATGTTCAGGTTAGCCTTTTCGCTGATGTCCCAATGGAAAGCATAGGAACCCTTCACACCCAATGTAGAAATGGGTCCGAGTTCGTCACCCACCATGTATGCACCGACTCCGCCATGAAGTTTTTTGACATAGCCGTTTACACTTGCGGTTGCAGTATTGGGTGCGCCGGGAATTCCGACCCACTGAGCTCTGCCCACCCCCGTGATGTTGGTGGCCTTCAGTGCACCTGTGTATGCCGGGTTCATGACATACCGGTTGAACATGAACATGGTGAATTGCGCGTCTTGCTGAGCAAGAACTGGGCGGAAAATCGCAAATACCAAGCAAACCCCTATTAGTAAGCTCCTCATGAGTGCCTTGATAAATTCAGGATTTGAAATTGGGAAGAATAATCGAAACTAACAAAATTTTTCACCGAGCGATGAGGATAACCACCTGTTGAACGGAATCAAATCCAACTTGGGAGCCTTGTTCATTTCTTGTTGGACTCCTTGAGGTATTCCTCGATGGCACCAATCATGGAAGGTTGGCTAGGGGTCGGGGCCTCGACATCAACCCGTAGACCGGCTTCGCGGGCTGCCTGAGCGGTTGTCGGTCCGAAAACTGCAATTGCGGTCTCCCCTTGAGTCCAGGAGGGAAAATTGTCTTGCAATGATTCGATGCCGGAGGGAGAATAAAAACAAATCATGTCGAACGCCAAATCCTTGATGTCGCTCAGGTCACTGGAAACCGTGTTGTAAATGATGACGTTCCGGAAATTGTAGCTGTTGGTTGCCATCCAATCCGTGAGATGTTGAGTATGGATTTGGCTGCATGGGAACAGGTATTTGTCTTTGGGGTGCTTTTTTACAAGTTCAATAAGGTCTTTGGAGGTACGCTCACCCACGAAGAGTTTTCGCTTTCGGATTACGACATACTTCTGCAGGTATTTCGCGGTTGCCTCACTTACGCAAAAGAATTTGGTATCGGGCGGCAGTTCGATTTTCAGGTCCTTCAAAATCCTGAAAAAGTGGTCAATTGCATATTTGCTGGTGAAAACCACTGCAGTGTAATCCAAAGGGTTAACGCCTTGTTTGCGGAACTCATTGGTGGTGACACCTTCGATGCTGATGAGCTTCCTAAACTCCAAGGTCACACCCCATTTGTCGCGTAGCTTGTAATAGGGTGAATTCTCGTCCGTGGGTTTGGGTTGCGAGATCAGGATGTTTTTTACCTTTTTCTTAGCCATGGAGAATTTGGTGACCTCCCGATTTGATGATGATTGAAGCCAAACTTTCGCCCAAGACCTCAGCATCTCGTGCAGGACCTTCGACGTCGTTGCGCAAAATAACCTTTCCATCCGGAGAAGCCACACCTCCGTGGAGGGAAAGATTGGTGCCGATGACCGTGCCCAATGCAAATACAGCAGCATGGCATCCGCCTTCCATTAACCTCAAAAAAGCCCTCTCACCCAAGACCGCAGATTCAGTTGCTTCATGGTTGAAAGCCCCCCGCACAGTCCCCCACCCTCCAAAATCCAGCTTGCCTGTGATGGCGATTGCCCCTTGACCTACAGCCGGGGTAAATGTCGATACGTTCAATTTCCTCCTGACCAAGTGGGTGTATCCCATCCTTTTCACGCCTGCATAGGCCAAAAGGAGGGCATCGTACTCTCCTGCCTCCAACTTAGCCACCCTTGTATCCAAATTACCCCTGATGTCCTTGGGTTGGAAATGACCTGCGTAATGTGACAACAAGGCTTGCCTGCGAATTGAGGAGGTACCGACGGAAAATTGTTCGGTGAAATTATCCAAATCAACTTCCGGACGGATGGCCAACAATACATCTCGGGGATCTTCGCGCTCCAAAACAGCAAGCAATCCAATTCCGTCTGGCAGTTTGGTAGGAATGTCTTTGGCCGAATGGACTGAAATGTCCGCCAACCCATCCAACATGGCGTCATCCAAAGCTTTGGTGAAGAGGCCTTGAGCCCCTAATTGATGAAGCGGCCGGTCGGTTTGAATGTCGCCAACGGTTTTGACCATGACCAACTCCACTTCATGCCCATGATTCGTCAGCACATCACGAACATGATGTGTTTGCCAAAGCGCCAATTTGCTCCCTCTAGTCGCAATCCTGATTCTCATTTCGGGCTGTTAAAGCAAGAAAAGCCACGGAGAAATTTCGAGGGTGCAAATATATAAAAATTTCAACCCGAGCGGCAGACTGAACAGCCTCGACAAGCCATTGCCAATCACGAAAAGCCTTCTGAGCCAATAGACACACATCGTGGAGTACCAAACCCCCAAAACCCATCCACCTTGGTCGGCCGGCAGAAAAAAGATCACCGAAGCCGGAAGAAGCGGCATCAAGTTCATGGGAAAGGATGCGAAGATATCAAGGCTCTGGATGGTGCCCGCAAACCCATGAATACGATACACCCCTGCTATGAAGTTGAGAAGAAGATATTTTGCAATTGTCAAGCCCACCACGAACAGCCAACAATCCAAAAACAAAACATACAAGGATGATTTGCCGCCAGAAAATGCCTGGAAAAGCAAACTCGAATCTGAGAGAAAGTTCAACCTGTCCCAGGTGCCGGTCACACTGAGGTAGTACAAAAACATGGAAACCGTCAGAGCCAATAGGGTAGTCCGGATGAAGGTCATGAGCAACCTTTGTTGGTCTTTCAGGAATTTGTTGCTGGCAATGAGCTCCATGTAAATCTTGCTCCGCGTCAGGTATTCGGGCAGGTTGTCGAACACCCTCGGAAGCGCCATTTTCAATGTCAAAAGCAATAAAATCGGCAAGAAAACGAAAATCATCAGTGCCAATTTGTCGAGCGGCATCACAACCGGGGCCATCACTTGATCTCTGCCCACGAAAATTCCGTAGTGATTGGTTGGCCTCATGTTGCCTTCCCGCCAAAAGGGCATTGTCAAAGGCTTGGGATTGTGGCTCACGGGATAAGAATTGTAAAATGCCAAGCTATCCACAGATTTCCAATCCTCCACGACTTGATACTTGCTCTTGGCCACCAAGGCAAGCGAGGCGTTTGATGGCCTGAAGGCAAACGTTATCGGGATTCCCGGAGGAATCGTATACAATCCCTTCAAAACAGAGGAAACGGCCAAACTGTCATGGGCAAAGCCCGACCCGGAAGCCCAAGGAGCAATCATTACGGCTTTGGTGGGATTTTGCGCTTTTTTGAGAGGCATCGGCACATCGGCTGCACCATCCGCCATCAGGATTGCCACCTGCCTGAACACCCCCAAAAAGTGAAGCGGATAAAATGGCTTGCTGACTCCTTCTGCGCGCATCCTGATTTCCATCAAATTGCCACCTGCGACAAATAGCCGTTTGTCCAACAGGAAAATATGCTCGCGAAACGGATCGCCCGTGATTCCGACTAGCTTGTTATTGAGGTAAACTTCAGACGTCCATGCGATTCCTTCGGCATACAGGTAGAGGCTGTCGGGTAGGGAGTCGTAAGCATTCAAGCTGAAGAGGCATTGGACGGACATTTCATCGACGTCTTCGCGGTGAAAAGGCACATCCAAGGGCTTGTGGTCCACGTCTGTCCACCCTTTCTCAAGCAACAAAACAGGCGAGAGGCCATGGGTCCCCGGACCGGGGACAAAATGGGTTGAAGATTGTGCCGAAATGGTCTTCGCAAATCCCAGCCCAAGCAACACCAAGAGCGCAGTTACGAGTATCTGAGGTCTGACCATTTTGGAAAACACAGTGGATGAGGATTAAATCAGGCGGCAATTTACACAAAACCAAGTCAAACAAGCCACAATACGGGCATCATCCCAACAGGGAACCCCATGCTTCTTGCCAAGGGCCCAAAATGAATGCATCGTGCACCATCGCTTCGAAAACCCCAGGCAACCCCAAAATCAACAGTGAAATACAAAAGATCCTGCCCCACATATTTTTACCCAATCGCTCTACCACGGGCCAAGCTAAAAACATCATGAATGGCATTGTCACCAACAACCATCTTTGTCCGATGCAATCCCCACCATAATTGTGCGTCCGGAGCCAAACAAATCCCAAAATGGCAACAGAAGCCAACAAAAGGACCCTAGCATGCAACCACATTTTGGAGTTCGCATCCTTTTTGAGGATACCGACCCATCCAACCAGTCCCAAAGCCAGAAGAGGGGTCATGAAAAACAATCCTTTGTACCCGAGTAGCAAATTGAAAATGTAAACCCATTTGTTAGGATGCACGGCATCCAATCCTTGAGGGTTCTGCCAGTAGCTGCCTTCATAACGGTACAAACCGCCTTGGAAGTAAAACGGCTTCCAGGTACCGGAGATTACCTTGTACACGATCATCGTCGGTACGAGTGGCAACAGCGAACCAGCCAAGGCCCAACAAGATTTTCTCCAATCATGCAAAAACAACAGTCCCAACAAGGAGGTCGCATAAGCGGCACCCGGCAACTCAATTGTGACCGCCAATCCGACACAAAATCCAATGGTGAAGTACTCCCAAATTCCGGCCTTCCTTACAGCGGTGACTTGATAAACCCAATACCAGGTCATGAAAAAAATACAGGCCGCCAATGAATGGTTGTTGATGGTGGGCGTGTAGGCAAAAGTCAAGCTACCCAAACCCATGGCGGTAATCATGAAGTACAAGGTCCAACTGTCGTGCGTAAAGTTTCGCAGGAAAAGAAAGGCCAAGTACAACATCAACAACATGGGAATGACTTGATTGACCAGCGTGAGCATACGCACGTAATCCCGGCGATGCGGGTAAAATGACCAACCTGTTAATTTTTTGAAAACCCATGACTCGGCTGTCATGAGCAAGGGATAGTTGGGCGGCTTGGAGGAATACAAATTGGAACCGACCTTAATGCAATCGATGCTGAGCCCGAAAGGTGTGGTATCGTTGGGCGTGGCGTGTGCAAATGTTCCGGCTTCAAGAAGCCGCTCAACCGTGATGATCCTCGAGGCCGGATTGGTGCTCAAAAAGTACTTTTTCCAAAGCGTGCTTGCGACCAACATCAATGCCATGGCCAATAGCATCCAGCAAATGGTTCTTCTTTGCCTTTTAAAAAGTGTCTTGGGGGGATTTGGGTTGGCCACGTCCATCGGGCTGCAATTTCACGATGTATGGCTTCAAAAAAAAATAATCGAACAAGGGGAGCCCAGCGAACCCAATCAAAGATTATCCGTACTTCCAAAAAACAAACACCTGCCCCATGAGAAGCAATTTTTGGAGGATTTTAATCTTGTCGGTTTGGCTTGGATTCAATTGGTTGCACGCCCAAGCGCCACTTTCGATGGATGCAGTGGTCCGCATTGATGGAAAAATCATTTCTGCAGATTCAACGCTCACTTTCAACAGGGATGACACGGTGTATCTGGAAGCCACAGGCATCAAGCCGAACTCAACCATTACCTTCAAAGTGAAGAAAATGGGAATACGTTGGTTTGAAGATGCATACGAAGTAGATGAAACAGGGGAGGTGAAGGGGGTGATGCAAATACCGGAGGAAAAGATCACCGTAAATTGTACCGTATCTTATTATAGTGCCGATGAGGATTTCCATGAAGTAGAGTTCAAATTCAAAACCATTTGACGGACGGTAATGCGGGGGGCTCCGGATTTGATTTGAAACGTTTGATGGGCGCGATAATTCTCCCAAGAAGTGTTTATTCGTAAATTCGCCCTTGGAAACAACTGGTCCTATGCCCAAAATCTCACATCGCGGTGAAATCATGCCCGCCTCCCCGATTCGAAAATTGGTTCCTTTTGCCGATGCAGCCAAAAAGCGCGGCCTGAAGGTTTATCATTTGAACATCGGACAGCCCGATATCATGACTCCATCCATTTTTTTGGATGCAGTTCGTAAAGTAGACCTAGAAACCATCGAATACAGCCCGTCACAGGGTCTGCCAGGTCTTAGAAAGAGGTTTGCCAAGTACTACCAGGACAATGGCATCCCTGTCACAGCAGACAACCTAATTGTGACTACCGGCGGTTCAGAGGCCTTGTATTTTGCCTTCATGAGCTGTTTGGATCCCGGGGATGAAATCATCGTTCCCGAGCCCTTTTATGCCAACTACAATGGATTTGCGGTGGGCTCAGGAGCAAAAGTTGTCCCGATCACAACCCGGATTGAAGACAATTTTGATTTGCCTGAGATTTCGGAATTCGAACAACTCGTCACACCCAAAACGAAGGCAATTCTCATCTGCAATCCGAGCAATCCCACTGGAAAGCTCTACAGCAAGGATGCCCTGATGAAACTGCGGGAGGTAGTGCTCAAGCATGACTTGTACTTGATTGTGGATGAAGTCTACCGCGAATTTGTCTACGAAGGGGAAAAACACTTCTCATCATTGAATTTGGAAGGTCTCGCCCAGCATGTGGTGGTCGTTGACTCCATTTCCAAACGGTATTCGGCCTGCGGTGCGCGCATTGGAACCATTGTTTCCTTTAATGCTGACGTGATGAATGCGGCCTTGAAATTCGCCCAAGCCAGACTTTCCCCGCCCACCTTGGAGCAAATCGGTGCAGAGGCGGTAATGGATGTCGACAGCAGCTACTTCAAAGAGGTGAACCAGGAATACGCCGCCCGCTATGCCACGGCCTACCAAGCACTGAAGAGCATTCCTGGCGTGGTCGTGCCCAAGGTTTCCGGCGCTTTTTACATGATTGTGAAATTACCCATTGACGATTCGGATAACTTCTGCCAATGGCTATTGGAACATTTTGAATTCGAAGGAGCTACGGTGATGCTTGCTCCGGCGAGCGGCTTTTACGCGACGGAAGGACTGGGCAAAGATGAAGTGCGGATTGCCTATGTTTTGAACCAAGATGACTTGACGCATGCCATCCAATGCCTTGCGGCTGCCCTGAAGGTTTATCCAGGGGTACGCACGACTGAAAAAGCCACAGCTGAGCCTCGCTGATCACGGGATGGCCGGCCTTTATGTTCACATTCCATTTTGCAGGCAGGCCTGTACTTATTGCGATTTCCATTTTTCGACCAATCGGACTCGAATGGACGACATGGTCGCATCCATCCGCAGGGAAATTGAAATGCGACAAGGCTTTTTCTCAAGCAAGTCCACGCTCCAATCGGTGTATTTTGGAGGTGGCACTCCCAGTTTGCTTTCAATCATTCAGCTATCCGAACTTCTTGAGACCATCCGCCAAATTTGGCACTTGGATTCCAACGCTGAAATTACTCTAGAGGCCAATCCGGACGATTTGACTGGCGATTACCTGGCCGGTCTTTTAGGAATCGGTTTCAACCGCCTGAGCATCGGTGTCCAATCATTCCGGGATGAAGACAACCATCTCCTCCACCGCACCCACGGAGCCCAAGAAGCTGAAAGCGCTGTCAAAATGGCCCAAGATGTAGGATTCGACAACCTCACCATCGACTTGATTTATGGCCTACCCAACATGAGCTTGGACGCTTGGGAGCACAACCTGAACCGAGCCTTCGACTTGGGCATTCAACACATGAGCGCCTATGCACTCACCGTGGAGAACAAGACCGTGCTCGCTCATCAGGTTCGTAAAGGACTTACCATTCTCCCTCCTGATGAAGAATTTGCAAGACAATACCGGCAGTTGGTTGCCAAGGCCAAACAGGCTGGAATCTTGCAATACGAACTTTCGAATTTTGCCAGGCCCGGCTACGAAGCCAAGCACAACAGCAGCTATTGGAAAGGTAGTGCCTATTTGGGAGTTGGACCTTCTGCCCACTCCTTTGATGGTCAAAGCCGTTTTTGGAATGTGTCCAACAACACAGAATATCTCCGTGCAATTCAGAATAATTCCTTGCCTGAATCAGGACAGGAACTGCTCAGCAAACTGGATTCGCTCAACGAGTACATCATGACGGGATTGAGGAAATGCGAGGGGATTGATTGGCACCACATTCAAGAAAGATGGGGCTTAGACTTACGATCCTCGGAGCCCAAGTGGGTGGAAAGTTGTATCCTCAAGGGGTGGGCTGTGGAACAAAATGGGTTTTTTAGACTCACAACGGAAGGGATGCTGATGAGTGACCACATCATTTCCGGATTATTTCAGTGAATTCCATGAGGCAAGACGGTGAGTTTTTTCAAAATGTTTGGGAGGTGGTCCGCCAGGTTCCATTTGGACGTGTCACAACATATGGTGCCATCGCGGAGTATTTGGGTTCCAAAATGAGTGCAAGAATGGTAGGCTGGGCGTTGAACGTCTGCCCACCCGACGTGCCAGCTCACCGGGTGGTCAACAGAATCGGATTGCTCACTGGCAAACAGCACTTTCTGGAACATGACAGCATGGAAATAGCCTTGGCTTCAGAAGGAGTTCAAGTAACTGACAATCAAGTCAAAGAATTCAAAAGACTTTTTTGGAATCCCCGTAGCCTCGATGATACGATTTCATTGCCTCGGGTGGAAAATGCCCCTTGAGAATTCAAGGCTTGGGGAGCAATTTTGATTCATGAAATGGTATTCTTTGGACATTTTGGCCGCATTTCGGAGATCGTCTTGGTTGGTGGTTTTGTTGGGCCTTGCGCTTGCCTCCACAGGGTGTAAAACGAGAAAGCAACGAGCCGAGTCCTACCGGTATTTGATCAAGGAAGATAGCCAACCGTCGGAATCTCCCACCACGATTCGTCCCGGTGAAACCAAAGTCTATGTTGGGAACAACAAAGTGATATTGGCGTTGATGGAAGCCGATGCTTATTTGGGCACCCCCTACCGACACGGCGGCGACAATAAATCCGGGATTGATTGTTCGGGTTTGACTTTGCAAAGCTATCTGGCTGCAGGCGTCAAACTGCCACGTAGCTCACGCGATCAGGCCTTGTTTGGGATGGAAATCAAACGTCAAGATTTGAAGCCGGGAGATTTATTGTTTTTCAGCAACGACAACAACACGACCATCGACCATGTGGGGATGGTGCACCATGTCGAGGGAAACAGCGTAACCTTCATCCATGCCAGCTCCTCAAAGGGGGTGAGATATGACAAGTTGGAGGATGCCCACTGGAAGGATAAACTCATCGTGGCCAGACGGGTGGCTCCTTAGAAAAACAAAAAACCCGAAACATGGTATCGGGCTTTTTAGAAATGTCTGTTCAGACCATCAAAGTTTGGCCAATAGTTCTTTCTTTTTAGCCTCAAACTCCGCCTCAGACAGCACACCCATCTGCTTCAACTCACCAAGCTCTTTGAGGGTTTTCATTACCTCATCGCGCGTCATGGCGGGCTGTTGATTTTGCTGTTGGTTGTTTTGCTGTTGCTGCTGCATGTTTTGCATCATCATGTTTGCCATCATCATGCTGGCCATGTCCATGCCAGGTTGGGAGATGTTGCCTCCACTTTTGGCAGAGTCTTCCAAAGCTTTCGCTTGTTGGAACTGGGTGAACTTATTCAAATCACCCACCATGTTCATTTGAGTGTTTTTGCGCAAGAACTCGTTCACCTCCGGAGGCAAGGTGATGCTGTGAATCTGGAAGTCGGTGATGTCCAACCCGAATTGCTCAAAATAATCATGGATTCGTGGCATCAGAGCCTCGGACAGCTCTGTCTTTTTGGAGGTGAGCTGAACGAAAGACAAACCGGTTTCCGTCAACTCAGCAACCACTTCGGTGAACCGATCCACGATTTTGCCCCGAAGGGTAGGATCCAATTCCTCCACGGACACATTGGGGTCAGTGCCGGCAAACTCCTTGAAGAACAAGCCAGCGTCTTTCACCCTGTAATTGTATGCGCCGAAGGCCCGGATTTCTACCTGCCCGAATTTGGAATCAGGAACGTACACAGGTGCGGGGGTGCCCCATTTCCGATCGGTGAATTGCTTGGTGTTGACAAAATAGACATCCACCTTGAATGGGGATTCAAACCCGTATTTCCATGATTTCAGCGAAGTCAGGATGGGCATGTTACGGGTGGTCAGCTCGTAACGTCCGGGCTGGTACACATCGGCCAGTGCGCCTTCATTCACCAACAATGCAACTTGGCTTTCACGAACGGTGAGCTGGGCGCCCATTTTGATTTCCTTGTCTTGGTCAGGAAACTTCCAAACGATGGTTTCCCGATTCGGGTCGACCCACTCGATGATATCGATGAACTGACCCCTGATAAAACTGAACAATCCCATAGTGTAGAATTTAATGCGTTATCGTAGTGATGTTTGAGTCTTTAGCTGCTTATACAAGGGCACCGTGGAACAAGGCTCACCATACATGAGTTTTTGCGCCAATGGCCTCAACCGAACAATCAGGTCAACATACACCGAGGTCGGAATGGGCAAGTCGCCACAACCCTTGACAACGATTTTTTTTCCTTGAAATTGATTGAAATCCAATTGATCCAGAACCTTTTTCCAGACTTCCCTCTCGAGATCTTCTGAGCTACCCAATACGACGGTGGCTGCAAAAGGTTGCAGCTCGATGGCCAAAATCATCCAAGCCCAGCCCGGAACGATGGCATCGGCCGAGTTGGTGATGAAAACATGCTTGTCGGAATATTGCTCCCAATTGTGCGCTGCCACCCAATCCCTGAAGTCTTGCTCCCTCAATATCAATCCTTTGTAAAGGATAGGAGCGATGTCCAAGTTGACACGAGGCCTTGAGTCGGCATAATCTGCCAAGTCGAAAGTCAACAACGGGCTTGCCGCCACTCTATTCACAATCTCGCTGCTCATGCAGATGAAAGGTACGATTTATACCTGATATAAACGCGAAATGCCATCATCCGGTTTTGTGCTTCCAAAGGTCAACCCAAACCTGCCATCCGCAGATCTTGGAAAAATTCTTTATAGAAACCGTCTAAGCGGAGGTGGTAATCGTCCATCAAACGCTCGAAAGCTGGAGTGGCCAAAAAATCGGTGTCCTCAATTTTTACCCGGCGCAACAGCCTTCCCAGAACGTAAATGATATGGTCATGTTCGCGGTAATGGGTCAGATATCGATTTTGCAAAAACTTCTCCAAGAATGAATCATAACTCGGCAGGTCATGACCTGAAATCCTTTCGGTGATCCATTGGGCATTCCCAAACGGCCGCAGATTCTCAAAATGTCGGTAAAACTCCTCCACAATGGTGTCATACCTCCTCACCAAAACTTGGTCCAATTGAAGTTCCAAGAGGATGTGGGCAATGAAAAACTTGCGGTGAATTTCGCGATCAGGGAAGTATTCCTGCAGCATCGTGGAGATCACGTGCACTTCCTGTTGGAACCGTAGACTGGAGTGAAATGCCCGGTCAACATCAAAGTGACGGTGCAAACCCTTTACAAATTCACTTGAACCATCGGATGCCTCGGGGAGATGGTCCACTTGTGCAGCCTTGATTCGAAGCCCCGGGTTGAATATCGAGAGTAAATCTGGAGAAACGATACCCAACACAAACATGCTGTTGTCCGCTTCACGGTCCATGTAAAAATGGGAGAGGAAATTCATGCCGGGCTAAAGTTGGAGCAAAGGTACGAAGGCCATCCCCCTGAACAAAAGGCAAATAAATCTCATGAGTAAAACAAAATCCCTCATCCGTATGGAATTGTACGCACCCCTGCATCTATTCATCTGAACCGTTTATACCAGACAGATGAAAAACAATTCCATGACCGGTAGCCCAGTGTTTTTGTTGGTAATATTCCTTTGCTGCGGAATTTATGCCGGTGAAGCATTCGGTCAGTTCACGATTTGGTTTCTCTTAGGATTGCCAATAGCGGCATGGATCCATCTGGTCGCCCCCCCATTCAAAGGCAGAAACATGGCATTCATATTGGCTTGCGGGGCGACCATCATGGGGATCGGGTCCGCTCAAATATCCTCCCAGCGTCAACTTCCCAATCATCACATCAGTCTCTTCTCGGGTAGGCAAATGACCATCAAAGGATGTGTGAAACAAGGCGCCTCCGAAAAAAAGGCCTCTTTGGTGGCGGTAATGGATTGCAGCGGTGAACATGTCGGAAAGATTCTGTTGAAGGCGCCATCGACATTGCAGAAAATCCCCCACCATAGCTTTTTGGAAACAAAGGTGTGGGTACAAGACTTGCCTTCCCATAGCCCCGGATATTCGAACTACCTCAAAAGCCAAGGTATCCTTGCCATCGGACAAGTCGAATCCTGGAAAACTACTGGAAGGGAAGGCGGCCTTGGTTATACCATGACCGAGATGCAACATTCATTGATTGCCAATCTGCGGCAAACCATGCTCGACCCCCAAATGGCGGGATTGGCTGGGGCGATGTTCTTGGGTGACAGAAGCACCTTGGACGCACAACTCAAGAGTGATTTTTCCGCAACGGGGCTCAGTCACATTCTGAGCATTTCCGGGATGCACGTCGCCATATTTTATTTGTTTTTGAACCACGCCCTCGGGTTCATGGGGCACCGCCTTTTTACAAACCGCCTCAGAACCCTTCTGATCTTGTTGGTTTTGGTGATTTACATGGCTTTGACAGGATTCAGCCCGGCGGTTTGCAGGTCGGTATTGATGCTGTCCATGCTGAAACTGTCCGAAATTTTTTTCTTCCAAAAGAACAGCTTCAACATTTTGTCCCTGACGGCTTTTTTGATGTTGTTGGTGGACCCGTCGTTATTTTTCGACCTTGGATTCCAGCTGAGTTTTTTAGCTGTTGCAGGCCTCCTGTTATTTTCACCTCCCATTGAGCAGTTTCTTGGATGCCGGGCTTCTTGGATGCCATCATGGCTCAAAATGTCGCTTGCAACCACCCTTGCTGCTCAGGCCATCACCACCCCGTTGGTCGTTTACCACTTTCAAACCTTCCCCACCTATTTCGTGTTGGCAAACCTGATTTTACTTCCGTTGGTCACCGTGGCCACGAATATGGGCATCGCTGCGGTTTTGTTGGGCTGGATTCCCGGAATCGGAACAGCGGTGGGTGCATTGTTGGACACCATACTTTGGACGGTTAGCCAAGGCAGCAGTTTGATCGCAAAACTACCTGGCGCCACCATTCAGGAAATTTCTTTGAGGGACCAAGGATTCTGCATCTTGTTGGCATTGTCAGGATTGGGTGCTGCTTACCTCTTCAGGAAAGAAATGAGGACCACAATCCAACGTGTATTCGCCAAAAGAAGTGCCGAAATCGCCTGAAAATCCCGACCAATTAGATTGGACGGACCATCAATTCCCTTCTATCAGGAAGCTTTTCTGGGCTCCGTCGGACGTGATACCTTCCAACATCACACTTCCATCACGCTGATTCATGACAGAAGCCAAATCCGCAGGTGATTCCACATAACGCTTGTTGGCCCTTGTGACCACAAATCCCTCTGGGATTCCGGCACTCTTGAACCTTCCTTGGCTTATTCTCGCCAATTTTACCCCCTTGTCCAAGCCCGTCCGTAGCTTGTCCTGCTCTGAGAGTGGTTGAAGTACAGCCCCAGAAAGGGTCAACACAGTCTCGACCGAAACATTGGTTTTGGGGTTGGCAACCCCCGAACTTTTGCTGCCTAAGGTGGTTTTTCCCTCACGATCGCGAAGGGTTACAGGAAGCGTGATTTTTTCCTCTCCACGCATCAATTCGACCTCGACCACTTCACCGGGGCGGTAAGTGCCAATTGTGCCTTGGAGGTCCGCAGAACTTCTGACCGGGGTCTTGTTGACCCTGACGATGACATCACCTTCCTTGATGCCCGCCTCACGGGCTGCTCCACCCGCAATCGTGCCGGTCACATAAGCTCCATTCAAAGTTTTCAGCCCCTCGGATTCTGCAAACTCAGAATTGATGTTGCGAATGGAGACACCAATGATGCCGCGTTGGACCTGGCCAAACTCTTGAAGATCTTGCATGACCTTTCGGACAATGTTTGCAGGGATCGCAAAAGAATACCCGGCATAGCTTCCTGTTTCGGAAGCAATGGCAGTATTGATGCCGACCAACTGCCCTTGCGTGTTGATCAAGGCGCCACCTGAATTGCCGGGATTGACCGCAGCATCTGTCTGCAGGAAGGACTCGATCGCGAACTCTTCGTTCAGGATGTTCAGGCTTCTGCCTTTGGCACTCACGATGCCCGCCGTGACGGTCGAGGTCAGGTTGAATGGATTCCCAACAGCCAATACCCACTCCCCAACTTGAACCTCATCGCTGTTTCCGAAGGATAAATAAGGTAGCTGGTCGGCATCGATTTTCAACAATGCAAGATCGGTTGTAGGATCCGTGCCCACCACCTTGGCGGAAAAACTGCGTTTGTCTTCCAATATCACCTCGACCGACTCGGCCTGTTTGACAACGTGATTGTTGGTGGCAATGTAGCCATCTGGGGAGATGATTACGCCTGATCCTGAGCTCTGAGGCTGCAACCCGGGCATATTGCCGAAGAAGCCGCCGAATGGGTCATCCTGACTGGACTTGGCGTATACCGATTTGATGTGTACCACCGCAGGTGTAGCCGTGATGGAAGCCGACACAAAATCGGGACGTGAGTCCAAATCCCCACCCCACGAGACCTTACTGACGGGGGCTTGATTGTATTCAAAAAATACAGGACGTGATTCCTGACCCACAATATACAACGATGCGGAAAAGCCAACGGCCGCGCCCAATGCCGCAACCACAAATACCATCAGGTGCTTTCTCATAGTTCGTTCAGTCCTTTTGCTTTTGTTGAGGACCAAAATAATAAACGAAAAACAGGCTGAAGGGTTACTGGATTGCAGAATAAAACCAAATCAGGGAGACTCAGAGTTCCAAATGTTGCACATCTTCCTGCGCCCTTTGGTAATCCTCAATTTGCCCGATGTCGATCCAATATTCATGCATGGGGTAGGAAGCCACCTTCAATCCGTTTTCAATCGCGGATTTGATGAGGTCAATGGCATCATAGCGGCAGCCTTGGGGTATCAATTTCAGGACCTCTTTGCGGAGGAAGTAAATCCCCGTATTGATTCTGAAGGTGAAAATGGGCTTTTCCTTCACGCCCACCACCTCGTTTTGCTCGTCCATTTCCAAAATGCCGTAAGGAAGGTGTACCCTGTAGGGAATGGTAGCCACCGCCAAATCGGCATCTTCCTCCAAGAAGAATGAATAGAATTTCTCGAAGTTGATGGTGGTCAGCAAATCACCATTGATCACGAGCAAATCTTCGAATTTGAAATTTTCCTTAAGCGCAGCCCCTCCGATGGTTCCGAGTGGCTCACTTTCCAACAAGTATTCAAATTCAGCGGACCAAGATTTACCGTCGCCAAAATGATTCTGAATAAGCTCGGCAAGGTGATTCACGCAGAAAGTGAAGTTTTTGACACCTGCTTTCCGCAACCGTTGCATGGAATATTCCACGATGGGCTTGCCTCCTACCGGCAACAAGGGTTTGGGCAAATGGGCGGTGAGTGGCATCAGCCGCTCTCCCCTGCCTCCTGCAACGATGATGGCCTCGAACGGAAGCACAGGACTATCGACTTGACTGCCGACCTTCTCCCTGTTGCGGGTGCTTTTGATGTATTTACCGCTCAATTCAGTATTCCGAGTTCATTGAGGAGGAAAGGTAATATTTAATCTTCCCTCAAAATTGTGGAGCAAAGGTACAAACGCAGGTTGAAAAACGAAAAACGGTAACATGGCTGTTTGGAATGAAAAAGCCGTCGCACCTGGATGTCGTAGGCGCGACGGCTTTCCACTTTGTATGGGTGGTCTAACTCAGTGGTGGTGCCCACCGGGACCATGGACGTGACCATGTGCGATTTCTTCCGAAGTGGCTTCTCTCACTTCAAGCACCATGCCTGAAAAATGGAGGTTTTTACCTGCCAAGGGATGATTGAAATCCATGACCACGTTCTCATCACTGATTTCGGTGATGATGCCGTAAATGTGGTGGCCATCATATTGCATGGGCACGGTTGCCCCAATTTTCATGAACTCTGCCGGAGCATCAGCAAAAATAGCCTTCTCCAGGGCTTGAACCTGTTCTGGATCGTATTCGCCATAACCATCGGAAGCTGTAAGGCTGAATCCATATTGGTCGCCCAAGCGTTTTCCTTTCAAAGCGGCATCGAACGCAGGCAATACTTGTCCGATTCCATGAATGAAGGCAAAGGGTGACTCTTCCGTGGCGGTTTGAATTACTTGACCCTCGTCGTCTTTGAGGGTGTAGGTAATCACAGCCACCCTGTTTTCTTTAATCTCCATGTTGTAAGTATGTGAAAATGATGCGGCAAAACTAGCAAAAACTGAGCACTATTCAGGCTCTTGCAGAGCAACTTTTAACTATCTTTGCCCTGTTTTGGATTCAGGCCAATGGCTGACGGCAGGAAAACGAAATTGATGGGAAATGACCCTCAGGTTTCAGCTATAAATGTTTTGGTAAACCATGGGTCATGATAAGTCAATGCGTAATGGTCGCTCCCAATCCGCGAATCCTTGTAACTTGCGTGCCGAATGAAGGTTTTGTACGGATTAATTGTAGGTGTTTTGGCATGGTCATGGGTTGCCGGGCAATCCTCTTTTGAAGAGAAAGCCACGTCGGCATCCAACATCGGAATGACGGTGACCAACTTTGGAATCATTGGCAATGCATTCGGTGCATCATTTGATTTGGAGGGTCAACCCTCTTGCGAATACCCCAAAGGGTCGGGAATAGAACACTTGTTTGATGGTGGACTTTGGATTGGAGCCAAGTTGAATGGGTCGGTTGAGGCCGTCACCACGGGTGCAATTGATGCATCTTCGGGTTACACAACCGGTGCAAGAGGCTTTGAGTTCACTGCTCCTGTCGGGTCTTCTCTCAATGAAAGGTCTTCCCTTTTCAACAGTCCCCTCTACGATTTCAATGCCATTTCCCACCAGGATTTCGTGGCAGACTTTGCAGATACGGCCGTTTTCATCCCCGGCACTTCCATCCAAATCCTGGGACATGATAACCCGTTGGGTGTAGGGGTCCACATGGAAACATACAATTGGAACTATCCTTTTGCCAACTTCTTTGTGATCATGAACTTCCGAATCACAAACGTGGGAACCAACTCTTTGGATTCCCTTTACATTGGTTATTGGACAGACAACGTGGTGCGGAACGTGAACATTACCCAACCAGGGGGGTCGGCTTTTTTCAACAAAGGAGGCAACGGGTACATCGACTCTTTGTATATGTGTTACGAATTCGATGCTGCCGGAGACACCCTTTACACCCAATCCTATGCCGCGACAAAATTCCTAGGAGCTGACGACAAGACAGGGTTCAGACACCCGCGGGTCGATCCTAACTTTTTGCCCCATTACAACACTTGGCAATTCAACAACACAAGTGATCCGCTGTACTTCTTTCCCCAAGATGATTTCGCCAGATATGCCAAAATGTCCAATGGTTTGAATCATTTTGCTCCTCCCCAACAGGATTGGGCCACTCAAATCAGACCAGCCCTCAAGGCAGCATCCAACCGCACCAACCTCATTTCGGTTGGGCCATTCACCAGCCTGCTACCAGGAGAATCGGTCAACATCGCATTTGCCATCATCTGTGCGAAAAGAGCCGAAGACGGTCAACCCATCAAATATGACACGGACGCTCAGAAGGCCAACCTTGCATTGAATGCCCAGTGGGCCCAAACGGCCTACAATGGGGAAGACGCTAACTTCAATGGGATTTTGGACCTTGGAGAGGACAAAGACGGCGACGGAATCATCGACAGGTTCATCTTGCCATCACCGCCTACCGTGCCTGTTGTGAAAGTGGTCCCTCGCGACAATGAAATCGATGTATACTGGACCAAGGCCTCCGAGTTTTCTGTTGATCCGATTTCCAATACCCAAGACTTCGAAGGGTATAAATTGTACAAGACATCCGTGGGTTTTGACGTCAAAGACGTAGTTGACATTGCCAAAGAACTAAAGTTGGTTGCAGAATACGACATCCCGGGCAACTCCTATTCGTTCAACACGGGACTTGAAGAGGTTTTACTCCCCACGCCTGTCACTTTTCAAGGAGATACCACCCGCTACCACTACAAATACACTTTCACGGATGTCCAAAATGGTTGGCAACATGCCATCTCTTTGACAGCTTTCGACCGTGGAGACCCCACCAATAACTTGGAGTCCTTGGAGTCTAGCCCATTGGCAAACATGGTAAGGGTTTTTGCTGGGAAACCTGGAAATGACGGCTTCCAAAATGGAGAACCATTCGTTTACCCAAATCCTTATTATGCCGGAGCCAGCTGGGAAGGTGCATCAAGCTTTGAGGAGGACCGGAAGATCATGTTTGCAAACCTGCCTAGCAACTGCGAAGTAAGGATTTACACTGTCGCTGGTGATTTTGTGGACTCATTCACCCATGAAGAAAGTTACGATGGAAGTGACACGAGATGGTTTACTACCTATTCCGACCCCTCAAAAACACAGTTTTCGGGTGGTGAACATGCTTGGGATCTCCTATCCAAAGACAATCAGATCATCGCTAGAGGTATTTACCTTTTCTCAGTCAAGGATTTGGGAACAGGTAAGGTAGTCCAAGGCAAATTCGTTGTGATTAAATAGTTCAATTCATATGGCAAGAAAGTTACTTTTTGTTTTGACTTTGCTCACCCTCAGCTTCATGACGGTGCAAGCACAGTACCCTCTGATTACGGTTCAAACCCTTCAGAACGTATCATCGGGCAATCTTGGCAATTGTCAGGACAGCTCTGCTTATGCTGGGGATACCGTACGCATCCATGCCGTTGTGGTAACCGACCCGGATTCGGCTTCTTTCACCACCGCCACCCGTGGACAATTGTGGGTGAGGGCAGGCTATGGTCCTTTCTCCGGCTTGGATGTCATCCAATTCTTCGACCCCAACCAAAATGGTTTGGCGACTTTGGAAGTGGGTGATTCCGTTGAGCTCACAGGTACAGTGGTTGAATATTTCCATGAGACCGAATTGGAGCTATTGAGCGGTACCCAAATCACCATTTTGAATGCTGGGGCCACCATTCAACCTAGCGTGGTGAGCGTGGGCGACCTCAACGATGCCTCCCAGGTGAATCAGGTCCAAACCGGTGAACAATGGGAAGGTCAATATGTTGAAGTTCAAAACGTGACGGTTGTTTCTGTTGACCCCTTTAGTGGAGGCACCCGTGTGAGCTTTGTCGTACAAGACCAAAGCGGCAATCGCCTAAACGTCACCGACAAATTCCGCGTTCAACGTTTGCCCAATGGAAACCCGGCAGGTACTTTTGTTTCCCCCAACGTGGGAGATACTTACACCTACATCCGCGGCGTCTTAACACACAGCACCAATGGTTGTTTCGGCACAAATGGTCGTGGCTACGAAATGTCCCCAACCAAAAAGTCTGACTACGGCCTGGCTTCCGCGGCACCTAGCATCATCACTGTTTCCCGCAACTTGGTGACTCCTAGCAGCACACAGGCTGTCACTGTCACCGCCAACATCAGCGACATCACTCAGAGCGTTTCATCAGCGACATTGTACTATGCCGTGGGTGAGGCCAACACCACCTACACCAACGTGGCCATGACCTTGGCTTCTGGTACCAATCAAAGCGGAACTTGGACCGCCAACATTCCTGCCCAATCCAACGGTGCGTTTGTCAAGTACTATGTTTGTGCAACCGACAACAATAACAACACCTCTTGCAACCGTTCGGTTCCCAATGGCGCCGATCCTTTCTTTTTCACGGTTCGTGACAACGGCACCACCATTTACGATGTCCAGTACGTTCCGAATTCTTTTGCAAACTCCAATTCCGGTTATGACGACATGACCGTGACCGTGGAGGGTGTCGTGACAGCCTCGGCTGAAGCCACCAACCTCGGATTCGTATTCATCCAACAAGAAAACGAACTCGCATGGGCAGGCATCATGCTTACCGACAACCCATCCTTGGCAACCCTTACCGTGGGCCAGAAAGTTCGCGTTACCGGAACAGTCAACGAATCATTCAATTTCACCCGTGTGGAGCAAATCAGCAGCATCCAAAGCATCGGTACCGGCACCATCACGCCACTGGGCTTGAACCCTGCAAACTTCACCTCCTATGACCGCTTGCTCAACGAACCTTACGAAGGTATGTTGGTTGAACTTCGCAATCCGACCCCGGGTGCTTGTGTCTATGTGGTGGACAACAACGCGGATGATCCAAGCAATTTCGCCGAATACCGCATCGGGTCTGATTTGTTTGATCCCGTGACAGGATGCCGTGTTTTGGCCGGCCGCGTCACGAACAGCGCATACTCCTCGTTGAATTTCTCCTACGTGAACGATGCCCAGTGGGCTACCACGGACGGCATCATGAACGTTACACCTATCGTGGTGCAAAATGGTGACGTTTTCGCAAGCATGGAAGGAATCATCGCCTACACGTTCGGAAACATGAAGTTGCTGCCCCGCAACAACAGCGATGCCAACTTCTCCAGTGGTTGTGGTGTCTCGGTGGAAGATGCTGCCCAAGGCCGTGTGACCCTTTACCCCAACCCAGCCCAATCTAGCTTCAACATTCGCTACCATTTCGAAGGAACTTCCACTGAAGGAACGGCAATGGTCTGTGACTTGGCCGGAAGGGTGCTCAAGACAGTTTCCTTGTCTGGAATCGAAGGTGAGCAAATCGTCGAGGTTCAGGATTTGGCGGCTGGCTCCTACCTCTTGAAAGTGGTAAACGTCGACGGAAAAACCGTTGATGTCCTCAGACTTTCCTTGATGCGTTGATCGCATTCATCTGATATGAATTGTCCGGGTGGTTGGCTCCGTGAGCCGCCCCCGGTTCTTGAAAAATGAAAAACGTAGTTCTCCTATTTCTATTTTTCGGCCTGTTGTTGGTTTCCGGCTGCGACAAGGGTGAGCGGATGAACAATCTACTGCCCGATACCCGCATTTCGTTGTCCCAAATCAATTTGACAGGGCTTGACCGGCTGAGAAGCGAAATCACCTTGCATTGGTATGGTACCGACCGCGATGGATGGGTTGAAGGTTATGAATTGTCCTTAGATGGCACCGTCTGGAATCGTGTTGAAGTGCAAGACAGTACCTTCAGCTTTTCACTTTCTTTAGGCTCAGACACCACAGACATCGATTTTTTTGTGCGAGCAATCGACAATGATGGAGGAATTGACCCTACACCGGCTTATTTGCGTGTACCCATCCGAAACAGTAGCCCGGTAGCCAAGTTCGATTCCGTACAAGCTCCGCCCGATACGGCATTTTTATCACTCACGCTTTTCTTGAATGTTGTTGACCAAGACGGAGCAGATAACCTAGACAGCATCTACTTGAAGGCCAACAATGGCCCCTGGTATCCTTTGCCTCCCTATACCTCGGTTGTGACCCTGATTGCCGAAGACCCCTCCTCATCCCTTCCGACCACTGCCAAAGTTTTTCTGGGCACGAATGCCGTGCTTCAAAATCTCCGTTTGGATGGATACCATCCCGGTTCGGACAATGTATTTTTCCTGAAGGCAAAAGACATCGCAGGCAGTGAAAGCGCCATCGATACATCCAGCTTGGTTTATGTGACCCGAAAATCAAGTGACCTTTTAGTCATCGACGCCAACATTGGAGGCAGCGTTCCCTCTCCCGAGCAGGTATTGTATCCCACTTTGAATTCGGTGGCTGGGAATTTTGATGTAATCGACCTCCGCAGCAATGGTGGTGCGAACCAACCCAGGTTTTGGACACCCACATTTGAATTGACCCTCAAGGCCTATGACAAGGTTTTTTGGTATGGTGATGCCAGTGACGATGCTTTGACTTTGTTGGAAAATGCTGCAGGTGCCATTCAGTCCTATTTGTTTGCAGATGGAAAGATTCTTTTCAACACAAGCTTTCCGTCCAGCTACGACAACACATCCTCTGTGCAGGAGTTTTTGCCTTTGGACTCCATCTCTACCTCTTTGGGGTCTGTAAGGCTGCCCATCGATAGTTTGCTGAGCCCTGTTGCTGGATTTGCAACCCTTTACGACACCCTGGAGACAAGTATTTTTGTGGGTCGCGCAACTCCTTTTTATGCTAAACCATCCTCGGAGGTAATGTATGAAGCGGACTTGTTCACGGGAGGTGGATGGATCGGGCCCAACGTGGTGGCGGCGAGGTCAACCAACTTGGCTGGCAATACAAACGTGGTTTTGTTGTCTGTGCAACTTCACCAAATCAATGGCCGGCCGGCTGCATTGGAGGGATTTTTACAAGCAGTATTGACGAATGAATTCAATTGGTGACATGCGCGCATTGCGTGTCTGGATGCTTTTGTGTCTGGCACTGATGGCAGGAGGTTTGATGGCCCAAAACGGAAGTATTTCCGGCAGGGTCAGGGATGCATCCACCGGAGAAGCATTGGGATTTGCCAAAGTAACCATCCAAGGCACCTACTACGGAGCCGTGACCGATGAAGATGGCAAATTCAAAATCAGCAATGTGAAGCCGGGGGACTATTCGGTTCAAGTCTTCATGGAAGAATACACCACTGCACTTTACACCGGAATACGGGTGAAGGCAGATGCCGATACCCCAGTGGATGTTCAAATGAAAACCACTGATTTTCAGATTGGAACGGTAGAAATAGTGGGCCAAGCCGACTTGCTCGACGTGGGAGATGGCAAATCCGCCACAACGTTGGGCAAAGAATACTTGGAGGAAAGCACATTTCGTAACGTGGGGGAAGCAATCGAGAGCCAACAAGGGGTAAACAAAACACCGGATGGAATTCAGATTCGTGGAGGCCGGGTTTATGAAACCACGTATTTGGTTGACGGCATCAGCGCACGCGATCCATTGGCAGGGACTGGTGGAGGTGTAACTGTTTCATCTAGCTCCGTACAAGAAATCGATTTGGTCACGGGAGGTGGAGATGCAGAGTTTGGCAACGGAACAGCAGGAGTCATCAACACCAAAATTCGAGATGGTGGAAGCAAGTTCGACATTCGAGGTTCTTGGTTCAGGGACAACATCGGAATCCGCACCCACGCGCCCATGAGTTGGAACACCGACATCGGCAGTATTTCCATGGGAGGACCTGTTCCATTCACCAAAGGCAAGCTCACATTTTTCACCAGCGGAGACATGACCTTGACCGACACCTATTTCGGTGCCTACGCCAACCAACTCCATTCATCGCTTTTTCCCAAAAATGATTCCATGTGGGCCCCAAGGCAAGACAACCAATGGGCCAACACCATCAAGTTATCCTGGAATGTCAGGCCGGGAATGAAGCTTTCGGTGACCAACCAACACAGCCTCAACATCAACCAAAATTCAAGGACCCTTCAGATCGTGGGCAACGATGCCATCCTCGTGCCAGGGTTTCCATACATCTACAGCTTGAACCTTGACAATGCCAACACTTACACCCACCACAGCAATTTGACCATCGTCAACTTCAAAACCGTGTTGGATTCGTCCAATTGGACATTGGATGTGAGTGCTGGAAGATTGTTCACCGCGCTGCAGGCAGATGCCAACGGGGCCCCCTTCAGGGAGTCTACAGTTGACAGAATTTACGACCCTGCCTCCATCGTGACCAACCCGATTGATTTGTGGAACCCGGGGGATTCGGTGGTGTATGTATTCCCTGGTCCCGGTCTTTACAACAACGGAGGTCTTGGGACCCTGTGGCACAATCACCATGCGGAGGAATATACGCTCAAATATAAATTCAGCCACCAAAGCAAGAGCGGCGTTCACCTCTTGAACTTGGGTCATGAGCACAAAGAGCAGGAGTACCTTTGGGTAGACGTTTTAAGGCCTTGGGTGGGTGCACCCATCCAAATCGACGATACCACATTCACCCCCAGCACAAGCATTGGTTCCAGCAGCGACCTTTGGTTGGCCCGTCCGACCCAAGGGGGAGTGTTCATCCAAGACGAAATCCGTTACAAAGGAATCATCGCGTTTCTAGGATTGAGGTATGAATATTGGGCTCCCGGGAAATTCGCTGACGATGCCGTGAACAACCCAGCTGCACCGGTGGTGGATGAGGTGAGAAACCAATACATGGAGCAAACCACCGGATTCTTGGGCAAGCGCTGGAAAGCCAGACTCCTACCCAAATTGAGGGTTTCATTCCCGGTCACCGAAAACAATGTGCTGTATTTCAACTATGGCCACTCCATGCAGCTGCCCCACCCGAGGTTCGTTTACGCCGGTTTGGATCCTGTTTACCAAGACCGCAGCTTTTTGTCCAACCTCGGCAATCCCAACATCAACCCTGAGGTGACGGTCAACTATGAGGTAGGCCTGAAGTCCAAAATCAACAAGGACTTGGCATTTACGGTCACAGCCTTTTACAACGACAAATTTGACTACATCGTCAGCCGTAGGATTCTCATCAAGGACCAAACAGGTCGTTTTGTCGAGAAAACTTTCTTCATCAATCAAGACTACGCCCGCATCCGGGGTATTGAAGTGGGCATCAAACAGCGAATCGCAAGGGTCTTTCAATTGGACGGCAGTGTGGGATACCAAATTGCCACGGGAAAAAGCAACACTGCTGCCGAATCAGCCCTTCAAATCAAAACCCAGGGGTTCGTGAACTCATCCAAGGAAAACTATTTGGCTTGGGACAGACCGTTCGATGCCAAATTGACCGTGCTGTTCAAACCCGACACGACTGTGCGGCTGTTCTCATTGCCCATGCAGGGATTCAGGGTGTTTTTGTCCTCCACGCTCAAATCCGGACTTCGCTACACACCAATGGAGCAAACTGGAGTCACGGATGCGGGCCGCCCCATTTATGAACCCATCATCGACCAGCCTTTCAGTAAAGTTGGAGCCCCATGGTTTTGGACGGATTTGAGAATCACCAGGGATTTTGAATTCGGAAAGAGCAATGACTTGAAAATGAGCTTGTCGTTCGAAATCAAAAACCTGTTCAACAACAAAAACTCTCAAATCATCAATGGCGTCACCGGAAGGGCCTACGAAGATGGAGACCCACTTCCGTTCGATTTGCGGGACCCATATTATCCGGACCCTCAAGATAGGGGATTGCCACCCTTCAATCCTGCCCGGTATTTGAATCCTAGACAAATGATGTTGGGCTTAAGTTTTGATTTCTGATGCGTAGGTACCTGCTCCATATCATCCTGTTGTTGGTGGTTTCACCTGCCATGTCCCAACTGATTCCGAATCTGGGTGGACAACGTGCAGGGATTTCTGCCCTGACATTTTTGAAGATTGACCCTAGTCCACGATCGGCAGCAATGGCCGGTTCGCATGTTTCCATGTCCGGCGATGCATTCGCGACTTACTGGAACCCGGCTGCAGTGGCAGAGGTAGAGCAATTCAGCGTAGCCGCAAGCAACACCTTTTGGATCGCAGGCATCAACCATGCCTATCTTTCCACCGTTTTCCCGACTAAAATCGGGCACTTTTCCTTGTCGGCCACCTCCCTCACGACTGGCAAAATGGAGCGCCGCACCGAATTTCAACCTGATGGAACCGGTGAGTACTTCTATGCCAGCAATACGGCAGTGGGTCTAACCTACTCGAAAAAGCTCACCGACTTTTTCAGCTATGGAATCACAGCCCGCTATGTCAACGAATCATTGGCCGAATACACCGCCCACACCGGCGTGGTAGACTTGGGCTTTTTGTACCGCACAGACGTGAAGGACCTGAGCTTTGCCGTGGCATTGCAAAGTTTTGGAACCAACAGCAAACTGAAGGGCGACTACCAACCGGATGGACTGAATTCAAAACCAGTCACCTTGGAAGAATATCCGGCTCCCACGGTCTTCAAATTGGGCGTTTCCATGATTCCTTGGAAAACCGAGGACAAATCTCTCACGACCATCGTGCAATTGAACCATCCCAACGACAACGCTGAAAACATCCGATTGGGATTGGAGTTCGAGTATCGCAAACTGCTTTTCCTCAGGGCCGGATACAAAATCAACGTCAAGGATGAGGTTTACCCCACGGGAGGTGTTGGCTTGCGAACCCGCATCGGAAAACATCCATTGCAATTTGATTACGCCGTAGATCCCACCCGGTATTTGGGTTGGATTCACCGCGTTGGGCTGACTTTTTCATTGAACAGGCAGGAGAAACAACCGGAGGGCAACAACAGTGAAACACATTAAGTTCAAAAACATCGCCTTGGCCTGGGCACTTTGGATGTCGATGTCCTCCTGCGAGGGTTTTTTTGGCAAAAAAATCGACCCTAGCTTCATTGATGTTCCCGTCTACAACGACCGTCAAGTTGCCTATGTGCCCATCCAGCCCGTTTGGGATGCATTCCAACATCCAGTTGACATCATCATTGGGTACGACGAACTCCTGTATGTGGCCGACGACTTGACCGACGAAATCATCGCCATGGATCAAGCGGGAACGGAACTAGGGCGTTTCTCGATTCCGGGCGTTCATGCCTTGGCGCAAGACCGAAGCTTGGACCTTTTGGCCTTGGGGACTTTCGACACTTTGGGAACAACAGTGGACGCCATTTACCGGATTGAGCTGAAGAGCAACAACGGATATGGTCTTGCCAATGCCAGCATTGAACGAAAAGTCCTCCATCCTTTCTACTACAAACCCATTTTCAGTGCAGGCACCGATGACCAAGTCAGGCTCACCGGCATAACCGTGAGGGCCGACAACAGGTACTATGTTACCCGAACCGGACCATCTTCCTCACCTGTATTTGGGCCAGACGACGCTGTGTTGATTTTTGATGCCCAAGACGATTTTGTCACCACGGTAAGGGTAAGTACCAACGGGAGTATCCTCAGTGACTATTTCCGGGCACCATCTGCCATTGTAGGACTAGCTCAGCCCCCCCAATCTCCATTCGTGGAACAAGACGGAGACTTTGTGTTCTGCTCGATGAGCCCCAACACTCAACTTAAGGTTCAATACATAGATGTTTCGGAAACGGAAAACGGCACCGATTACACCGTGGCTGATTTACCAGCTGGAGACACTTCGAAGGCAGACCGCTTTCTCATGACACCCCTTCGTTTTGCAAGTCCTGTAGATGTGACCTATTCCGGAGATGGTACCAATTATATTTTCGTCATCGACCGTGAAAAGGACAGCCTCTTTCAGTTCACCAACACAGGCCTCGAAGGTGTAAGGCCTCCTGCCGGTTCTGTTAGCAGTAAAAATGTTTTGGTTTCATTTGGGGGTCGTGGAATCGGTCTGACCCAATTTAACCAACCAAGCGCGGTGGCTTATTATCGCCAAATGTTATTTGTGGCAGATGCAGGAAATGGTCGGATCCTGAGATTCATGCTCACCACGGATTTCGACTAATCCTCTGGGCTGTCGTCAGCATTTTTATCCTTGACCTTCAAAAACAGATAGTCGATTGCCAAAAGCAATAGGCCCAGAACGAGCATGCCCATGGCGGCTAGCTTCAACAGGTTGGCCATCGGCCATGACATCCACCTGAAAACCCAATGGAGTGTCAAAAGCAAGGTAGCCAGCAAGCCAAACAAAGTGATGAAGGGGGTAAGGCGCATGAAAGTTCAAGTTTCAATTTTTACCCTGAAGCCACCCATCGTCCTTTTCCCGTGCAATCCCGGGTTGGTTTATTCTTTCTTTGACCAGGAACTTTACGCTCTCCAAACGAATTTTGGCACCCCAATCTCCCGACTCGATTTTACAAATGAAGGTGCGGTCATCGATGGGGAAATTGAATGAAGAGTTCAACCCGACAGCCAAAAATTGCCGAACGAATTCCTTTTCGAATTTGGCCTTGTATTCGGCGTATTCGGGGTCGGAGAAATAGACCCGCTTCATCAGAACCAACATTTCAGTGATCCAAAATCGGTCCTCTTGCACAATTGCGGCTGGGTCCACATGCAAAACAAGCAACACGTGGTGGCGGGTGCAGGCTTTTTGTTTGATGACCAATAAACGATGCGCATCCAGCCTGGCCGTTTCGGTTTTGCTATCGTTCTCCCAAGTTTTGTCCGTGAAAAATGGGTTGTAGCGATCGATGACCGGATGCAGGTCAGCAGTATTCAAAATACAATTGGCAGATGGGCTTTGGGCTTGGACAAGGTAGGTTGTCAGCATCCAGAAAAATATTGCCAATGCTTTGGTTTTCATGGTTGCGTGCTGAAATGTTTCAAGGACCCATGGCCTTTGCCCAATCCAGCCCAGGGATGCTGAATGCAGCCATTCACGTAGTTTTTAGCCCGAGACACAGCCTGCGGGACTGTCCACCCCTTGGCCAAACCTGCCGTGATGGCAGCGGACAAGGTGCACCCGGTTCCGTGGGTGTGAAAGGTATCATACCGCGGTGCCTCCAACCAATGCTTCTCGGAATGCCCAACCAAAATGTCTTTTGCAAGTGTGCCACTCATGTGTCCACCTTTTAGCAAAATCCATGAATTGGGATACCGAGCATTCAAGGCATCGGCAGCTCGTTCCATGTCAAGTTCATCCTGAATTTCAAATCCTGTCAGGACCCTCGCCTCTGCTAAATTCGGAGTGATGACGGTCGCCAAAGGAAGCAAATCTTCACTCATGACTTCAACTGCGGCTGGCTTCAGCAACATGTGGCCGGAGGTAGAAACCATCACTGGATCTACCACGATGGGTAGGTTGCACTTTTGGAGCCTGTCAACGACGGTGGTGATGATATCCTCATCAAACAACATGCCCGTTTTGATGGCTGCCACCTTGAAATCTTTGTAAACGGAGTTGAACTGAGCCCGGACGAAGCCGGCCTCTACACCCCAAACACCCTGGACCCCACAAGAATTTTGAGCGGTGAGTGCCGTAATCACACTGGTGCCCATTACCTGAAAAGCTTCAAACGTCTTGAGATCGGCCTGTATCCCGGCGCCCCCACCCGAGTCTGACCCGGCAATGGTCATGGCCACACTGTCTGAGTGATTGTCCCTTTCCATGGTTTGAATTCGAATTTAAGGAAAAGCTCCCATCATCATTCAAACAATCGGATGCCAGCAATGCCGTGTGCACCAGCCTCCAAGCATGCCACTTCCATTTCCAAGGTGATGCCTCCCAATGCAAAAACCGGAATCTGAACGATTTTACACCAAGACGCGAGGGATTCCAGTCCCAACGGAACAGCTTCCGGGTGCGTTTGAGTGGGAAAAACAGGTGATAAAAAAGCGTAGTCGAAACCCATCTTTTGAGCTTCCAGCAAATCCTCCAACCCGTGACAGGACTTTCCTCGGATTTTCCCCAAAAATGATTCCGCGGCATCGTTTACGCCAAAATGGACGACCTGCAAATCAGGAAAAAAGCTGGAAATAGAAACAGGAGCAATCCACCGCAGACCATCCTTGAGTTTCAAATCTTTCAGGTGGCTGTCTGTCCCATGTCTCTTGAGGGCTCTTAGGTAAAAAGCATCGGCACCCTTGTCCGCGGCCTGGTCGGCCCACCCGTTCAATTCTCTAGGGAGACAAGGAATCCCCTCCGGTTGGATTGCAACACGCCGAAACGGAATCATGGACATCAGCCTGGAAACTTGAGTTTCTTCTTTTTGATTTTGTCGGCCGGCTTCTTTTTGTAGTAATGCGGGAATTGTTGGACATGTTCTTTTCTGCTCAGAAAAACACCTCCGATCCTGATTTCGCCCATGGGCGAGAAATAGTCCCTTGCCGATTTCAGCGACTTATCCCCATTGAAAAGCCTTTCGTGCATGTAAAGCCCGCCTGCAGACACCTCCAAATAAACCGACCCTGAATGCCTCAAATCGACGTGGATGCCCGGCATCAACATGTAGATTTGTTGGTCTCGGCGAAATTCATTTGCCCCGCGATTGTTCAGCAGCCAATCATTCAAGTAATAGGCTGATAAAATCAACATGCGGTCTTGTCGCACCTTGGCATTGAAATGGGCGAGCTGATAGGTGAGACCGCCTGACAAATAACGCAATCCGGGAGAAATACGGGCCGACAAACGATGCCAATGGATATCAAAACTAGGTTTGCCCCAAGCGTGCATACCGCCAAATCCGGCAGACATTCCCAAATGGATGCGATGCGGCTCCAACCATTGGGCTCTGATTGCACAGGGTGCCGAAACCAAGCACACCATGATCATCAAAGCCACAGACCGGAATATATTTCCAACACGAATGAGCATCCATCAAATATACTAAATGAATCGTTCAGGCATGTCCGGGACCTGCAACACCTAGCTGCCTGAAGCCGCTCACCAGAATTTCAATGTCCAAGGACGGAGAGTATCGTTGGGCATACAGGTGATCCAATCTATGGGCATGTTCCATGATTCCCTCCCGAGGGCCTGAGGTCCGGTGGAGCATGTTGAGGATTCCAGGTTTGAGCTTAGGGAGACCTTTGGGGTTGGGTTGAATGTAGGCCACCAAATGCCTTTGGCCTATCAAAACCTTGACCAATGCCATCCAAGCATGCAATGGCTTCCTATACCTCCAGAAAAGCAAAGGAAACGACAACAACAAGGCCACCGAAAGCCCCAAATCCAACAGGCGTTTTTGCACACGAACTTGCCGATGATCCAAGGGCGAACTCACGGAGTTATTGCCCAGACTTGAATGTATCACATTGGGGCCTACCAAATAATCGGCATCCGGCGGAACGATTTTATACTTAAGTCCGGGCACTTCCAGATGGGCCATGACATCTAGGATTTCGGTTGTAGACATGCCCTTGTTGGCAAAGATCACTTCGTCAACCTTGAAAATAGCCACAATTTCATCCAATTGATCCACGTTGCCCAAGCTGTCCTGACGGATGGAATCTGTTGCCTCACTCAACCTAACCGTCCCGGCGACTTCGACCGGATAATCCAATTCGGAACGCACCATTTTTACAATCCGCTCTACCTCATCATCATTTCCAGCTATCACCACACGTTTCTTGCTTTCCTCCGTGAAGAAAAAATTACCGGTCCGGACATAGTTCAACACATTACGGTTGAGCATGGTGATGATGGCCATGGAAACGGAAGATAGCCCCACGATCATCCTTGAAAAATTAATTTCAGGGAACAGATAACTCACCGTAGCGATGGCCACAAATCCTGAAACCGCAGCGGTCTGAATCGGCTTGAACCGATAAGGTTTCCGGTAGCCACCCACCACCCACAGGATGACAATGAAAACGAGGGCATAAATTGGGGCAGCTATGAATGTGAACTCATCCGGGTAGGGATTGCCGTCCTTTTGGAGTTTATGGATGTATTCCCAATAGGTCTTGATGCCCAAAATGGCGCCATACAACATACCAGTCTCGACCAAAGGAAAAGCAACGCGCTTGGCGAGCCTGTTGAGGACAGCCATGAATGCCCTCAGGTAAACCGCCAATTGGATGATGAGGATGAAACTGCGTGCGTTGCTACCAGAAAAGTGCTTCTTGGCGAAAATGATCATGGCGTTGTAGAACACCTTGACATAATTCAGGCTACCCTTTTTGGTGCTTTCACCTTTGTAGTGGATGATTTTGGTGCCTGCAAAGTAATAATTCCTGTACCCGCCCAGGGTTACTCGGTAACTGAGGTCGATGTCTTCGCCGTACATGAAGAAATCTTCGTCCAACAGCCCGATTTTGTCCAAGGTTTCCTTTCTCATCATCATGAAAGCTCCGGAAAGCACTTCAACTTGATGGTTTTGATCCTTGTCCAGATAACCAAGGTGGTATTTCCCGAAGCGTTTGCTCTTGGGAAACAGCATTGACAGACCTGAAATTTTATAAAACGCTACCCAAGGGCTCGGCAATCCTCTTTTGGATTCAGGTAGGAAGTTGCCTTCGCCATCCAACATTTTCACACCCAAGGCACCTGCATCCGGGTGGGCGTCCATGAAGTCCAAACATTTGGTGAACGTATTTTCCTCGACCACCGTATCTGGGTTCAGCAACAAAAGGTATTGGGCATTGGCCTGCCTCAGGGCCAAATTGTTGCCGCCGGAAAATCCCAGATTCACCTTGGATTCTATGACGTGGATATCCGGAAAGCGCTCGCGCAACATGACTTGGCTCCCGTCGACAGAGTTGTTGTCCACCACCCAAATCTCTCCATCGATACCATGCATGGCATTGCGGACCGAAATCAGGCACTGTTCCAAAAAATGCTTGACGTTGTAATTGACGATGATGACAGCCAGGCGCTTCACAAGGCGGAGTTACCGGTATTGACAGAGAAGGCAGTGCGGTTCATCAGGGAACGGGCCAAGGTGATTTCATCCGTGAATTCCAAGTCCGAACCTACGGGGATTCCACGCGCGATGCTAGAAACCTGAACACCAAAATCTGAGAGGCGCTTGGAGATGTAAAATGCGGTCATGTCTCCTTCCATCGTGGAGGGCAATGCAAAAATCACCTCTTTGACCGTACTGGCGGACAATCGGGAAAGCAAGGAGCCGATGTTCAAATCACCCGGTCCTTTGCCCTGCATAGGATGAATGAGTCCGCCGAGAACATGGTAGGAGCCTGTGTATTGACCGGTATTTTCGATGGCAATCACGTCTTTGCAGTCTTCCACCACACAAATCAACCCGTGATCCCGCCGATGGCTGCTGCAAATCTTGCATTGGGGTCCGTCGGAAATATTGGCACAGGTATCACAGAAAAGCACTTGTTTCCTCAAGGCCACAATCGAATTCCCCAAGGTTTCCGCCGCGGCATCCTGTCCCCTCAAAATGTGCATGGCAAGCCTCAAAGCGGTTTTTTTGCCGATTCCAGGCAGCCGCGACAATTCATTCACGGCATCTTCCAATACCTTCGAGGGAAACTCCATCAATCGAACACCTAGTGCGTGCCAAAGATAACAATTTGCCATTCACGGAGCGAGACGCCTACCGGGTGAAAACAAGTGCATCCACCTGCCTTCAATGGTTGCGCCAAATCTCCCAAGCTGCATCCGCTTGCCGTACAAGCATGTCCATTCCGTTTCGAACTTTGCACCCTTGGGCTTCCCCATGCTGTAAAAAACGGGTCCGCTCTGGGTTGTAAATCAAATCAAACAAATATTGGTTTCGATTCAGATTTCGCCAAGGCAATGGCAACTGCAGGGAGTCGTGTGGATGCATCCCCACGGGGGTGGTGTTCACAATCAGCCGGTATTGTCCAAATTCCGGGCCGCTCAGGCCTTCGATGGCAATCTGGCCCAAAACAGGATTACGAGCTGCAACATCAATCCTGTCAAAGGCAAAAAAGTGCTCCAAAACATAGCCCACTGATTTGGCGGAAGCCCCATTTCCCAAAATCAAGGCATTGCCACCAGGCCCCTCAGGATAAAACTCTGTCAAAGAATCTCGAAAGCCGATGATGTCGGTATTGAAACCCAACAATCGGCCTTCATCGACCCATACCGTGTTGACGGCACCCACCGCTGCAGCAACGGATTCCACCTCATCCAAAAAGGGAATGATGGAGGTCTTGTACGGAATGGTAACATTGAACCCGGCCATTTGGGGATACAAATCAATCATTTCTTCCAAATCCTGGATTTCCACCAATTCAAAATTTCGATACTCGGCATCAATGCCCAGGGTTTTGAATTTTTCGTTGAAATACCCTTCAGAAAAACTATGGCCCAATTTGCGGCCAATCAATCCATACAAGGCGCTCATGGGCAATCTGAATGATGTAAAACCAATTGAAAAGCCTTGGGAAGATACCTGAGTAAATCGGAGGCAATCAAGGTTTCGGGGCCAAATTCCTCGGCGAACAAATCCCCGGCCAGGCCATGGAGATACACTCCCGCCACCGCTGCCTTGAAGGGTGGGAGCTGGGTCATCAAACCCGCAATCATTCCGGCCAACACATCCCCGGATCCGCCGGTGGCCATTCCAGGATTGCCGGTCGGATTCACGTACGTCTCCCCTTCGGGAGAGGAAACAATGGTCCCTGCGCCCTTGAGCACGACGATTACCTTGCGGTGTTTTGCAAGCTTTTCTGCAGCCTCCAACCTGAACTTCATGGGATCCGGCGAGGCCTGCAAACGCGCCATCTCTCCCGGATGAGGCGTGATGATTGTCCCTTGGGGCACCCACTCCCACAGCTCAGGATGGAGAGCAAGGAGATTGAGCGCATCGGCATCCAGCAGCAACGGCACTTCCACGGCGCGGAGAAATTGCTCTAAAAATTCTTTTTGTTGGGTTCCTATGCCCATGCCGGGCCCTGCGGCCACGGAGGATTTGCCCTTCAATTTCTCCTTTGTCAACTGGGTTGCACGCATACCCAACTCCTCATCATCAAATCCTACCATCATCACTTCCGGCCCCAATGCATGGATTGCTTCCCGACAAATTTCAGGACACATCACCGTCGATAGGCCTGCACCCACCTTGAGAGCCGCATGTGCAGTCAGTGAAATCGCACCCGCATAGGCCTTGCTTCCGCCCAGGCTGAGCACATGCCCCATGGTCCCTTTGTGGGCCTGAGCCTCCCTGGGTTCAATCCAATCAGCAAACACCGATGTCTCCGTGACATGCCGATTCACCTTCAGGGACTCCAACACCTCCGGCCAAATCCCGATGTCCAAAACCACAACCTTGCCACATTGCTCGGCTGCAGGGTACACCCGGTGGCAAATCTTGGGCAACTGAAAGGTACAGGTAAGATCGGCCTTCAATACTTGAGAATCACAATGACCCGAAGAAGCATCCATTCCTGAAGGGAGATCGATTGCCACTACAGGATTCGGATGACCTTGAAATGCATCCACGATGGCCAAATAGGGATTTGACATTGGACCCTCGAACCCGGTACCAAGCAGGGCATCCACCAACACCACGTGATCCCCTTGGACCTTGGGAAGTTCAGGCCAACGGTGTATGTTGATTCCGCTCCCGTTCAATGATTGCCAAGCAATTTGCGCATCTCCTTGAAATGCATCAGGCCCCTTTACCAAAAGGATATCCACTTTCCAACCCGCCAATCGAAGGTAGCGCGACACCACCAAGCCATCTCCTCCATTGTTGCCGGAACCCACCAAAACCAAAGCGGCAAGGGACGAAGCATACTCGGAGAGAATGGTTTCTGCGGCCTTGCGTCCCGCCGTTTCCATCAAAATGTACCCCGGGAACCCCAAACCATCGATCATACGACGGTCGGCCTCCCTGATTTGCGATGTTTCAGCCAAAAGCATGTCTCAAAGTTGGGATACAAGCCGCGAAAGTTCTGTCAAGAATGCCAATCTATCGGTCTGCTCCAAGGCATTGCCTACCACAACCACATCTGCTCCACCCTCAAAGGCATCCTTGGCTTGGGCAATGGACCTGATTCCTCCACCCACAACCAACGGCAGGGAGGTTGACCGGGAAACGGCGGAAATCATTTCCTTCGGAACCGGGGAGGAAGCCCCACTGCCCCCTTCCAAATACATCAATTTCAAACCAAGGTATTGCCCGGCAAGTGCGGTGGCGGCTGCGATTTCGGCTTTGTCGGACGGGATGGGTTCGGTATTGCTCAGATAGTGAACGGTAGTCCTTTTTCCCGTATCCACCAATAAGTAACCGGTTGGAATGGTCTCAATGCCCATTTTCTTGAGGTAGGGGGCTGCCATGACATGATGGCCAATGAGGAATTCAGGGTTGCGACCCGAAATCAGGGACAAAAACAATACTGCGTCGGCATGAGGCGTGAGCTGCATTGGGTTACCCGGAAAAAGCAACAAGGGCATTTGAAGGCAGGCCTTCAAGGATTGAACCAAGGAATCTGTTTCGCTCCCCATCAAAAGACTACCCCCGACCAACACAAATCCGGCATTGGCTTCATTCACCTGTTTTGCAAATTCCTGGACTTGGTCGGCCTTCAATTTGTCAGGGTCCACCAAAACAGCAAAGGTCTTTTTCCCAGATTGCCGAAGTTCCGCAAGTTGTTCTAGTATGGTTGCCATGCAGGTTGTAAAGGTAGCAAGAATCGGCTCATTTGGACTTACAAGCCGGTGAGATGCCGCCAACAAACCTGGGAATCACCTTCAGTGGTTCTGCGACTTCGGCGCCTTGGAAGCCCTCGATGTCGGAATAGGAAACCTTTTCCAAATATTGCTCCAAAAATCGAGAGGAAATGGGCAGATAGCTCCAATGCCATTTTTCTTCAAAATATCCTTCGGGGCGACTTTCACCCATCTCCGTGTAAGTTTGGCAAAACCCATAGGAGGGAGCATGGGCTACCAACCAATCGTATATCCTCTTGCCCTCCCCGGAGGCGAAGTAGGCATTCTCCAAGCTATTGAGGTCGATGTCGGTGCCCCAATGGTGTCTGGAGGTCCCTGGCATGGATGAGTATTCCAAAATTTTGAGTGCCCTTTTCTCCGGGTTGGGATGGCTTGTGGCTAAACTTTTCCCTTCAACCAAAGTTTTTCCCGTCCATTTGGATTCCCAAATTCTTTTTTGGTGGGCAAAGGGTCTGGTCGCTGATAGAATTGTCAGTTTAATCCCATCCGCTTCCGCTGCTGCATGCATCTCCTTGAATGCCTCAAGGGCGGATTTGCGAAGGAAAAGGTCAGATTTGGTGGTATAGGGTGCTCCAACCCTTGCAAAACCCGTGTCAGATTCCGGACTGATTCGCCCCGTGAGGGTGGCAACCGTTACATCCCACAGTTTCATTGTGTCCACATCGGGTGGAGTGTCAGGCTTCATGGTCGGGTGATTGACTGCAGCAATAGGGGAATCGGGCAATCCTGAAAGGTCGGAGCGTGGAGGCTGAGTACACGCAAGACCCAGAAATGTAAACCCAAACAACCAACGTTGTACACTCATCATGGCAGGAAATTACAGAGATTATGCAAAGCTTAAAAACAAATCAGCAGGGACAAAACGCCCCTGCTGAAGTGATTCAGGAATCGTAATTCTTACTTCACATCGCCCATCAGCTTCCTGACCATGGGAGAGAGCCCAATCAACAGGGTGCCAGCCACGACCGAGATGACCCCAATGAGCATGTAGCCATTGGTGTATTGCTCCAACTTGTCCAAATTGGTGGGATTGCCCTGAACAGCCTCACTTTTCGCCAGAGCGACCCCGATGAGCCCCGCACCATATTGACCAAATGCACTGGCCAAAAACCAAGTGCCCATCATCACGCCCACCAATCTCTTGGGGGACAATTTCGTCATGATGGAGAGACCGATGGGTGAAAGACACAACTCCCCGATGGTGATGGCCAAATAAGCCAATGCGAAGAAGGCAAGTGGTGTCATTCCTTTGTCGTCCGCGAAAAACTTGCTGAAATAGAACACCAAGAAACCCAATCCCAAGAACAAGAACCCAAGACCGAATTTAACGACCGTATTAGGCTCATTGCCCCGCTTGTTCATGTTGAGCCACAGCAAACCCACCAATGGTGAGAAAATGATGACAAACAAGGCATTGAGCGAGTTGTTGACCGAGGTCATGTTCAATCCGCTACCGTCGACGTTTCCGTTAGCGAAGAAGTTCAAGGAACCTCCACCTTGCTCGAAAAAGGACCAAAAAGCGATGGAGAAGAATATCAAAATCATGGCAGCCAACAATTTGCGGGCTTCCGACTTTTCCGCCTGACCGATTTGAACGGCCAAGTATCCGATGGTAAATACAGCGGCAATTGCCATCACCGCATCACTCAACTCCAAGGACAAACTCCCAAGTTTCAGGCTGATGTTGTTGTCGATCAAAAGATAAAAAATCGGAATCAACAACAAGCTGCCCAAATAGGTCATCCATTCGGTTTTGATGCCCAAAATCGGCTTGGCCAACTTCTCCTCGGAAGGCGGCAAACCAATGGGACCCAAGGACTTTTGGGTGAAGATGAAAAGGCCCAAGCCTGCCAGCATAAACACTCCGGCCATTCCGAACCCAATCGACCATGAATAAGATGTGCCGATCCAAGCAATGGTGAGACCACTCAAAAACGCCCCGATGTTGATTCCGGAATAGAACAAGGAGAAGCCCGCGTCCCGGCGTGGGTCATCCTCCCGATACAAGGCGCCAACCATGGTGGAGATGTTTGGCTTGAAGAAACCATTACCTACGATGAGGATGGAGACACCCGCATAAAACGGAAATGCTCCTGGAATGGCCATGATGAACGTTCCGATTGCCATCAGGGTTCCACCCCAAAAGATGGACTTTCGGAAGCCGAACAGCTTGTCTGCAAATAGGCCTCCCACAAATGCCATTGCATAAATGAAGGCATTGATGGTTCCATACCTACGGTTTGAGATGGCTTCTGCGCCGTCCCGCTCTTTTTGAGCTGAGGTTTCGATGTACCACTTGGGGTGGTTCTCATCCAATACCTCGCCTTTTGCTTTGTATTCCGCCACTTTTTCGCTGATCACCGTAGGTTCGGCGGGCGTGTAAGCCACGGAAAGGATGAGGTGGGAAATGTATAGCCCCAACAAGGCACGCATGCCGTAGAAGGTGAAGCGTTCCCACATTTCCACCAAAAAAAGGTACCAAAGCTGCTTGGGGTACTTCCCCTTAAAGTTTTGGATTTCTTCAACTGTGATCATGTCGACTATCCCCGGTAATTGCGGAGTGAATAATTATTGAATGTTCTTTTCCTTCATGACTGAATTCAGCCAACGAAGCATGACGAGCAGCAATACAGCCGCGACCATCACGAGGCCAAAGTTCATGAGGAAGAAATTACCCTTGTCTTCGAAGCCTTCCCACATGCCGGAAAGCACGCCCGCAAGTTTGTTTCCAAGCGAGGTGGAAAGGAAAAATCCACCCATCATGAGCGCCGTGATGCGGGGAGGGCTCAACTTGGATACCAAGGAAAGACCCATGGGTGAAAGACATAGTTCACCGGCCGTGATGACCGCGTAGGAAGCAATGAGCCATAAAGCACTTGCCTTCTCCCCATTGACATCCGTTGCCTTCACCGCCGCAAACATCACCAAGGTGCTGAGTGCCGTGATGACTAGACCCAAGAAAATTTTGGTGGGCGTGCTTGGCTCGTTGCCTTTGCGCCGCATGAATCCAAAAAGACCAACGATGACGGGAGTGAGTAAGACCACGAAACCGGGGTTGACCGACTGGAAAATCTCTGTGGAGACCAATGTTACTTCCGTGCCGGGCTGAACTTTGTCAACTCGGTTGGAGAAATATTTCCACTCCATTTGTTTGACGATTTCGGCTTCCAACGCATGGTATTTTACCGTGTCTTTGGCTTTTTTAGCATCCTCTGCCTGCTTGGTGAGCTCCTCCAACAAGTGGTCATTGTCTTTTTTAGACAGCATCTGTGCCGCGGAAGTATAACTGACCACTTCATCCGCTCCCATGAACTTCACAACCGGGCGGATGGACTCAGGGGCTTCCCTCTCGGTGTAATCATTGGCCCAAACCGTGAGCGCATCTCCATTTTGGTGAAAAACCGCCCAGAATATCACAATGCAAGCATAAACAGACAGCAAAGCTGCTATTGGACGCTTGTCCTCTTCATTGGCCGTGACCAACAGGTAAATGAAAAAGCCGACAACTGGTAGGCATCCGATCACGAAACCGTCGGTGGTATCGGATCCGAAAATATTGCCAGGAATGATGTATCCCAAGAATCCGAAAACGAACATGGGCAGAAGCACTGCGCCGAAAATCCGACCCAAAGACATGTCGCCAGGCTTGGTGGGCTTGATGACGTCTGCCTCTTTGACGTGTTTGGTTCCAATCATGAAGATGATGATGCCCAAAACCATTCCCACGCCGGCTGCGGAGAAGGCAGCACCCCACCCGTAAGTATTTCGGAGGTAGGCCGCCACGAAGTTGCAAACGAAGGCACCGATGTTGATGCCCATGTAGAAAATGTTGAATCCTGAATCTTTGTTGTCCTTGTAGCGATCGTCGTTATACAGGTTCCCTACCAAGGTGGAGATGTTCGGCTTGAAGAAACCGTTTCCTACGATGATCAACAGCAAGGCAAGGTAAAAGGTCACCTCAGAATGGATGGCCAAACAAAAATATCCCGCTGCCATGAGCACACCACCGATCATGATGGAAAGCCGGTAACCTAGCAACCTGTCGGCAAGCAAGCCCCCAATGAAGGGTGTCAGGTAAACCAATCCGATGTAGGTGCCGAAAATATCGGACTTTTCGGCGGCAGAGAAGCCCATGCCACCCTTATCCCAACTGTCGAGCATGTAGAGCGTAAAGATTCCGAGCATGAGGTAATACCCGAAACGCTCCCACATCTCCGTGAGAAACAAAACCCACAACCCTTTAGGGTGTTTAGAAACTGTTTGAGACATGTGATTCAAGCAATTTGATTGTCCAAAAAATGGAGTGAAGAATCCCGAAAATAAGCAAAGCAACATGCCCCACAAAATATTTCCCCAACACGGTGCCATGCCTTTACCCACCTGATTTCGTGGGCACCCTGAAGATGGCATCATTTTATGGCCTTTGACCGTACATTTACAGCATGAAATACCGACAGCTTCTTTCCCTAAATCTTGTTTTAGGGTGTCTGGCAGCCATCCCGTTTTTCAGTTGGGGCCAAAACCAGCTCACACCTTACAAGGTCTCGTTTTACGAAGACGGTGGCCGAGTCTCATTCAAAGGATTGGTTGCTTTCGACCAACAAAAGGCCGAAATGACTTGGATGTACCCTGCATCGGCTGAAAATTTGGATGTACAAACAGCGGGGCCATGCAAAATTTCATACATGCGCCTTCGATCCGATAGTGCTGCCAAAGTTCGTCCTGTCCAGAGTTTTTTGGATGTATTGAAGGCCAATCCCGAGAGTAAGGTCAGTGTGGTTTACCAAATCGGGAATGAATTTGACGACATCGACGGACGGCTCAGGAGCATCAATGAAAGTGCGGGCTTTGTCGTGATCAAAGGTGAAAACGGTTCGGATTTTTACATCCCCACCAAGCAAATCCGACAGGTGGTGGTTTCCGAAAACTCCAATTTGAATCATTCTTTCCGAGACCCCATCCAAGTTTTAGAATTGGGCATCGATGCCGACCTTCCGTCCTCGACCATCGAAATCCATAGCTTTCAGAACTCCTTGAAATGGACCCCAAAATGCCAAGTGAAATTATTGGACAGCAACAAGGCTAAGCTGCAAGTACAGGCGGCGGTGGACAACCAATTTGCCGACCTCCAGGATGTGGAACTGGAATTCAATCCCGGACAGGCCATGACCTCCGGTGAAAGTCTCAACCTCAACGCTTTGGCGGGAATGAAGATGAGCATCAAAAAGGGGGAACAATTGTTGTTGAATCTTCAGGAGTCTGAAATCGAATATGAGTCGAGCATGGTGGGAAATTTGAAATGGACAGGTGTAGTGGCAAATTCCCAACCGGTGGAGATGCCAGTTGAACGAACGCTCCGCCTCAAGCTACCCCAGGCACCGCTCACTCGGGCAGGACAAATCAAAATATTAGACGAACACCACCGCCAAATGGCCAAACTATCCAACGTGGACCTGGGAACGGGAAATCTGTGGCTCGTACCGTTGGGACTGGCTGATGGCATCGATATCACTCTAACGGAGAGCATCGTGGGGAAAGAAAGCAAACCGGTCAAAGTGGGCGGCAAGTCCTATGAAAAAGTGGTGGTTGAAGGGCGTTTGTCTTGCACCAACTCAGGACAACAGTTCGCCCAGCTCAATCTCAGCCGAAACCTAGTGGGAGAAATTTTGGATGGCGGAAAAGGCACCACCCAACCCACCGAATGCCGTGAATGCCACGAAGGGTTAAAGCCCTATTCTTTGGCTTTGGGCTGGAAAATTGGCGTGGACAAGGGTCAAAAGAAAGAACTGACATTCCGATACTCCACATGGCTTGAAATCCCATGAATAAAACCTATCAAGGAATCGGTCTCATGAGCGGCACCTCCTTGGACGGCATGGACTTGGCATGTTGTAACTTCACTTGGGATGGCGAACGTTGGTCCTATGCGCTCATCAAAGCCCAAACCATTGCATACGATGAGACTTGGTATGCCCGTCTGAAATGCCTGGAAGACCAAAGTGCCTTGGCTTTTGCCAAGACAAACATCTACTATGGACATCTTTTGGGGAAAACGCTCTCAAGTTTCATTTCGGATCATCAGCTCCAACCCCAATTCGTTGCCTCCCACGGACAGACCATCTTCCACCAACCCAACAAGAACTTCACCGTGCAAATAGGTGATGGAGAAACCATTGCCAGTTACCTGAGCTGTCCCCTCGTGTGTAATTTCCGAAACAAAGATGTGGCCATCGGAGGACAAGGAGCCCCGTTGGTGCCTTTCGGTGACCGTTATTTGTTCGACCGTTATCCCCTTTGCTTGAACTTGGGAGGCATCGCCAATATCAGTTCGCCCACAATGGCCTATGATGTGAGTGTTTGCAACATGGCCCTGAATTGGTTGGCGCGCAATCATGATTCCAATCTGGAATACGATGTGGATGGCCAGTTGGGCAGATCGGGCAGATTGAATCCTGAATTGCTTCAAGCATTGGACGGACTGCCCTATTACCGAACTCAGGCCCCTAAATCTTTGGGGGCGGAATGGTTTCAAGCGGAGTTCATGCCATTGATAATGCCTGACCGGATACGCGTTGTAGATTCCATGCACACAGTCTGCATTCACATTGCCAGGCAAGTGGCAAACGCCTTGAGTGGCCATGTGACACATGGAAAAGAAGTATTGGTGACTGGTGGAGGAAGCCACAATCGCTTTTTGATGGATTGCATGGAAGCCTCATTCAGACCTCACGACCTTAAAATCGTGCAGGCCGACCGTCAAACCATTGACTTCAAGGAAGCCATCATATTCGCGTTTTTGGGATTACAAACCTTGTTGGGCAAACCCAATACCATGTCAACTGCCACGGGTGCTCCATTTGATTCCTGTACCGGTAGCATTCATTTACCCGCCACTGGTTGGAAGATGCCGTTGATTTGAACAGACACGAGGTTAAATTTGGATTGAAAACAACACCATGAAATCTATACCCACTTTTGGATTCAACCTCCTCCAAATCCGGAAAGGATGGATGGCACCTTTTCTTTTTTGGGGCTTGTTTGGCACCGCAAGGACCTCCACGGCCCAAATGGCAGAGACAGTCAAGCACCAGGTGCAAACCCAAACCATAGGCGTCATCAACCAAAAGTCTGCAGGACTGACTGTGGTAATCAATGAAATCATGGCATTCAATACTGCCACCGTGACGGATGAACTCGGGGAGTTCGAAGACTGGATCGAGCTCTACAACAACGGACCCTCTACCCAGGATCTGTCCGGATGGTACTTAACTGACAATCCCCTGAATCTTCCCAAATGGGACTTTCCTGCGGGCACCACATTGGCTTCCGGCGGATACCTGATCATTTGGGCGGATGAAGACAGTTTGCAGGGGCCCTTACATGCCAACTTCAAACTTTCCTCCACTTTTGGCGAAACTATTTGGCTGTTGAATCCATCCTTGACTGTGGTTGATTCGGTTCAATTTGGACCACAACAATCAGACATTGGATTTGCAAGGGTACCAAATGGGACAGGGCCTTTTTTTTCCCAAACTCCCACATTCGGAACCAACAACAGTCCAACCTCAGCAGAGCCTGTTAATAATTCTACGACAGTATCCATTTTTCCGAATCCAACGCGGGATAGGGTGAACATTGAGAACGGGGCTGGCAAGACACTCGATGTTACCGTATTCGACTCTTGGGGCAAGATTATGCTTCATGAAAAAGTTGTTGGAGCCACGGGTTTTGACGTAGAATCTTGGCCGCAAGGCATTTACCTTGTCAAGGTAGGTGATTCACTTACCAAATTTTCCGTTGCACGCTGAGACACTTGTCATGGTTTAGCTGTCAATTTTTACAGCTTTCGATTGCCTAGCCAAAAAAAGAGGTTATATTTGCAGTCCTTTTGGAGAGGTGTCCGAGTGGTTGAAGGAGCACGCCTGGAAAGTGTGTATACCTCTAAAGGGTATCGAGGGTTCGAATCCCTCTCTCTCCGCTCCAAACTGAAAGCCCCCGTGAAGGGGCTTTTTTGTTGGTGGGCCGTGGAGCCGAGCTTGTTCGGGCGAAACGGGCAGGACGACAAAAAAGAAAAGTATGGCGTGCT
>Ga0068872_10000222_pt1 | contig 48697 bp, 44 predicted proteins | sample NOAtaG_7_FD_66441 | JGI IMG/M metagenome (GOLD analysis project Ga0068872, IMG submission 66441) | Freshwater lake microbial communities from Lake Erie, under a cyanobacterial bloom - NOAA_Erie_Diel1S_2200h metaG | ecosystem: Environmental > Aquatic > Freshwater > Lake | place: USA: Ohio, Lake...
GGCAAAGCAGAATACCATGAATACGAACTTTACCTCACCATCGAAAACGTGGAACACTCCAGGACAAAAGTCAAGAGTCCGCAGAGCAACGGGATCTGCGAGCGCTTCCACCGCACCATTCAGGATGAATTCTACGCAGTCGCTTTTCGTAAGAAGCTCTACCAGTCATTCGAGTCATTGCAAGCTGATCTTGACCTGTGGATCAACGAGTACAACGAGCAGCGGACGCATACTGGAAAATACTGCTATGGCAGTACCCCTTGGGAAACATTCACTGCTTCGAAAGAATTGGCACTCGCCAAAATGGTGGATCAAAACTATCAACCGGCATGAGCAGCAATACTCATTCCTTCCCAGCAGGCAGCGTTCAGCCACAAGCGGAAAGAATGTCAAGGGTGGCTTTGGACGTGCGGGTGCCCTTGCGCGGCCACTCGCGCAGCCCTTGACATTCTTGGAGCGGTGGCTACCTTTGCCTGTCGGGGAAGGAATGCAAAAACAACCCGACTGTCAGATCAAGTCTTAACTATTACACTTTTTATTGGTTTTACTTTGGGCTGTCAATTTGGTGATAGTGCGTTAAGTTGACCCGTTACACCGCTACGTTCTGACGACCAAGCGTAAGCGATGGTAAGGGTGAGCCCCGCTACCGCGGGGCGAAGTGCGCCAGCACCGAAGCCCTGAACAGCGCGGCCCTGGCGGCAAGCCAGGGATACGCCCAACTTTCAAATGCCTTTTGGAGTTTTACTTCCCCCGTGTTTTTTCAAGTACATCCCACATTTCCGGAGGGATTGATTCCAAGTGGCTGAACTCTCCCCCGTTTCTCAACCACTCTCCTCCATCGATTGTAATTACTTCACCGTTTATGTAGCCGGAGTAATCGGAAAGCAGATAGGCTGCGAGGTTTGCCAACTCTTGATGATCGCCCACGCGCTTGAGTGGAATACGCTGTGCGGGATCAAATTTTTTCACCAAATCACCAGGTAACAGCCGACTCCACGCGCCTTCGGTTGGAAAAGGACCAGGTGCTATGGCATTGCTGCGAATGTTGTATTTGGCCCACTCCACGGCCAACGAGCGCGTGAGCGCTAAGACGCCAGCTTTGCCGCATGCTGAGGGAACGACAAAGCCCGATCCCGTCCACGCGTAGGTGGTCACAATATTCAGAAACACCCCGTGTTGCTTTTTGGAAATCCAATTTTTTCCGGCCGCCAAAGTTGTGTAGTACGTGCCTTTCAAAACAATATCGACTACGATATCGAACGCGCGGTGGGAGAGGCGTTCAGTGGGGCTGATAAAATTGCCAGCCGCGTTGTTGACAACGCCATGAATAGCTCCGAATTTTTCTTCGGCTGCGCGAATTACTTTTTCGATTTCCTCGTATTTACGAACATCGCACGTCACCGGCAGTACCCGGCCGCCTGTTTGTTCCTGTAGTTCTAGGGCAGCTTTTTGCAATACCTCAAGTTTGCGGCTGGTAATGACAAGATTGGCCCCAAGTTCAAGCAGATACTTGCCCATAGCCCGGCCAAGTCCGGTTCCGCCACCGGTAATGATGATTGTCTTGTTTTTAAAACAGTTTTCTCTCAACATTCCTGTCATAACGATCTCAGTTTGGGTAGTTGAAAGTTACAAAAATGGATTTGTACACCAATGTTTTATGGATAAATTTGTTCAATCATTTTTTCAACTTATGAAGGCAATCATTTTTAGTATTTGTTTTTTGATACTTTCATCGTGTGTGGTGACTAAAAAAAAGTATGATGACCTACTGGCGCAAAAGGTGAAGACCGATGGCGATTTGGCGGATGTAACTAAACGGTTGGAAAAGGCTAATGCCGAGCTAACTGATTTATCGAGTGCCATCAAAAAGTTGAAGGAGGACACCGTGGAACTCAATGACCGATATCGGTCCACGGATCAAAAGCTGGCGTCTTTGAACCGGGAATATGATCAATTGAATTCCTACTACAAGAATCTGCTCAGCAACAGTGGAAAATTAAATCGTGAGTTGGCCCAGCAACGCGAAGATCTCTTGGCTATGCAGGAGAGCTACCAAAAGACCCGCAGGATGAACGACTCGCTCAATACCAGCCTGGCTGATCGTGAAAAAAAAGTGCAGGAGTTAGAACGTATTCTTGCCAATAAAGACAAGGCTGTGCAAAATTTAAAAAATCGAGTGAGTAATGCTTTATTAGGTTTCAAAGAGAATGACCTGACCGTAAAAGTGAAGAATGGAAAGGTATACGTTTCCCTGGCTGAGCAATTGTTGTTTGGTTCGGGCAGTATTGAGGTTGATCAAAAAGGTGTTGCGGCCCTGCAGCAACTGGCGAAGGCTATTAAGGATCAGCGCGACATTCAGATCATGGTGGAAGGACACACCGATAATGTGCCCATAGGGAAGAAGTCGGCCTACATGCAGGACAACTGGGACTTGAGCGTTATGCGCGCCACGTCTATTACCAAGATTCTGACGCAGGCCGGGGTTTCGCCTCGCCAGGTTACGGCTGCCGGAAAGGGTGAATTTTTACCGTTGGCAACCAATGACAACGCGCAGAACCGCCAGAAGAACCGGAGGACGGAGATTATCATCACGCCCGATTTGGATGAGTTGTTCAAGATTTTAGAATCGAATTAATGGTACGGCTGCTACCTCTTGTCTATGTTCTGGTTGTTGCGCTTGCGGTTTGGGACGTATTGCGGAGCGATCGTGATGCGGAGCGAAAAGCACTCTGGATACTAGCCATACTTGTATTGCCCGTGCTGGGCGCGTTATTTTGGTACGCGGTGAGCCGCAGGCTATTCAAGTGATTGTGGGTAAAGTCCCTTTCGGTCGGCTTGCTTCCAGTAATCATATTGCATGTAGCTTGCGGTTTCCAGTGCCACCTCTTTGCCCTACATTTTCTCAACAACGTGAAATGCCATATCGATGCCCGCTGACACCCCGGCAGATGTGATGATTCTGCCATTGTCAGTGAACTTTTTTTCAGTTGCAACCCGGGTTTGCGGAGCTAGTTCGCGTAGTGTGTTAACAGCCAAAAAATGAGTTGTTGCTTCGAGGCCATCCAATAGGCCGGTCCTCGCCAGAATCAGCGCTCCCGTACAAACAGATAATATCAGCTCTGCCTTTTCAGCGTGTGACTTAACCCAATTGAGCATCACCGGGTTGTGCATTTCTCTTCGCGATCCACAGGGAGTGCCATCGCTGTGATAGCCTCCACCACCCGGCATTAGAAAGAAATCGGGTGTCGGGTGATTGTGAAACGTAAAGGTAGGTGTTATCATCAGGTTATTTCGCGCGGCTATCCGGCTGTGCTTAGCAATCGTGAATACGTCCAAGGGCTGCCCGATTGCCCGCCTGCCGTTTACCGAAAATACTTCAAACGGGCCCGCAAAGTCCAGGACCTATACCTCGTTGAACAATACAATGGCAATTTTTTCATGGTCATCAATAACGAATCGGTTTACCGTCCAAATTCATGGTTTCCGTACGGTGGTGGTAGGCCACATCACCTGCGAGTATCACATCCTTGATCCCAAGAGAGAACTGATTGGGATTTGCCACCGTGGCACCTCCTCGAATCAAATCCTGATCGAAAATCACCAGATCGGCTATGGCTCCATTGGCTATTACACCTCGGTTGCGCAGCGCGGGATTGATAAGTTCAGTTGGTTGTTTGGTAACTTTGGTCAGAATGGTTTCCAAGCCAAGACCGGAATCGATGCCATACCGAACAGCGGTAGCAAAGCATCCGGCCCCACGGGGGTGATTGTTTGCCCGGGCTTCCTTCAGAATTCCTCCGTCCGACCCGATCAGGCAGAAATCGCGTTGCAAAGCCAACTTAACCGTTTTGTCCAGCGGCATGGTGCCTTCCGGGGTAGCCACCAGCAGGCCCGGTTGCTGGCGGTAGCGGGGAAAAGTTTGCGCTGTTATTCTTTCACCGGTCCCAACAATCGTAAGGTCTTCAAATGTAAGGTTGAACCGCTCCTGCCAGCCTGGGTCAAACCGTTTGCTTATCAGGTAGGTTGCCCAATAGCTGTAGGGATACACGCAACAGGTGATTGAAAGGCCGGATGTTCTTGCTTTTTCAATCATCTCAAGCGCCTTTTCCATTTGGTAGGTACCTCCTGTGGAGTGCAGGTGGTCTATGTGGATGTGGGCCCCGGATTCGCGAGCGAGTTGAACGGCCTCCTGAACTCCATCGAGTTCTTTTTCTTTTGACGAGTAGCGCAAATGGAGAAACATGGGGCGCTTATACTTTTTTGCGAGCCGGGCATACGCCAGTAATTCCTCATAAGGTGTCGGCTGGTATTCGATACTATGGCAAACGGCCAACCCGCCTTCCTCCAGTCCTTGTTCCACTTTTTTTAACCGGCCGGTTAGGGAAGTCACCTGGTTGCGGATCATCATGACAAAAACGCCAACACCATAATTGACGTGGTGCGGCCGAGAATCCATGCCGGCATGGTACTGGGCCGGACTCGCGGCTCCTCCGTGCAATTGGAGTACTGTGGTGACACCATCTGTCAGTTTGTACTTTTCAAACGTGCGATACGTCTGCAACTGTTGACTTCCATTGTCGCCCAGGATATCGATGAATCCGGGTGCCACTACCAGCCCTCGGGCATCCACCGTATTGTCCGCGGCAGACTCTCCGGAGAGCAACCGAATCGTGTTATCCCGGTCAATCCCGATATTCAATTGTTTTAATATGCCATCGATGAATACTCGGCCGTTCTTGATGATGAGTTTCAGCTGCCGATCTTGTCCCAGTACAACCCGGCTGCCGAACGCCAACGACATAGCAGCTAACGCGGATTGGGTAAGGGCTTTTCTGCGGGAAATTTTCTTCATAAAAAAAGTCGACAATTGGCCACCGATTGGAAAGGGGAACGCCCGGAAAAATACTAACTTAAAGCCTCATCTGTTACATTTATGAATACCCTTACCTGGAAACGCCTGACCCTCATAGGGGGCGTGGTTGTTCTTGCTACGCTGGCTGTTTTTTACTTCACCTACCTGAAGGCCAGAACCGGCTCAACCGTTACGATTAGCCAGGCTTTCGCTGAGTACGTTTCTTCTTACACGACCGGTACCATCCCCTCAGGTTCCACGATCCGGATCACGTTCATGCAAGACGTGATCGACTCCGCGTTGGTAGGGCAGCAGGCGCCCCGCAAACTTTTTTCTTTTCAGCCGGCCATTGGGGGCAAAACATTTTGGAAGGATCAACGCACCGTTGAATTTCGGCCGGATGGTCGCTTTGTTTCCGGAGCCGCGTACGAGGTTACCTTCAGACTGGCTCCGCTGTTTGACAATCTGCCCCGCGAGTTACGTGAGTTGACTTATTTAGTTCACATTGTGCCGCAACATTTCGAAGTACTGGTCAATAACGTGAGGCCCTACGTAAAGACGGAACTTAAACGGCAACGCATTGATGGGTTACTGATTACCGCGGACTTTGCGGAATCAGCTGCGCTGGAACAGGGATTTTCGGCTTCGCAGGAGGGTGAGGCGCTGCGCGTTACGTGGACGCACAGTGGCGAGGGCCGACAACATCAGTTTGTAATTGAAGAAGTAGTCCGAAAAGAGACGGCCGGCAAAGTGAAGATCAAGATGGATGGCGCAGCTATTAATACTGCGCAAACGGAAGAAACGGAAATCGATGTTCCGGCCCTGGGGGATTTCAAGGTCGTCAATGTCCGTGTCGATCAGGGGGCAAGTCAGCATGTGGTAGTTCAGTTTTCAGACCCTTTGAATGAAAAGCAGAATCTGGCCGGATTGATTTCGATTTCGGGTTTGTCAGATCTCGATTATGAGGTGAGCGAAAATGAAGTACGTGTTTACCCACCTGTACGGCAGACCGGCACCAAGGTGCTGGTGCTGGAACAGGGTATTCGAAATATTCTTGACTATCGACTGCCGCAAGGCAGTGAGTTTGAACTTTTGTTTGAGCAGTTGAAGCCTGCAGTTCGCTTCACCAGCCGCGGTAACATCTTGCCCTCCACAGACGGGCTGGTCTTACCTTTTGAGGCGGTGAATCTAAAGTCGGTTGATATTGAAATTGTAAAGGTGTATGAGCGGAATGTCATTCAATTCCTTCAGGTCAATCAAATGGACGGTAACTACGAAATGCGCAGAGTGGCCAGACCTATGGCACGTCAATCTATTTCGCTGGAGAATGCCGGGGTGGCTGACCTGGGAAAGTGGAATCGGTTTACACTGGACCTGGCCAACTACATCACCACTGAGCCAGGCGCCATCTACCAGGTTAAGATTTCGTTCCGAAAGTCTTACTCCGCCTATGCATGTGAGTCAAGTACGAGCGAGGACGAGCCGGTGGCCGATGACGAAGCCTGGGACCAGGCAGCCGAGGAAAGTTATTGGGATGGTTATGAGGACTACTATTATGCTCCCGGTTACCAATGGGACGAGCGCGACAATCCTTGCCACGTGTCGTATTACACATCCAATCGGGCGATACGAAAAAATGTTTTGGCCAGCGACCTCGGTTTGATTGTCAAGCGAGGTGAAGATGGCCAGACGCATGTTTTTGTTACCGACCTCAAAACCACACAGTCTATCTCGGGCGTTCAAGTTGATTTGTTTGATTTTCAACAACAGAAACTTGCTTCGGCTACCACGGGCAGCAATGGTCAGGCTGTTTTGCCCTCGCGCGAAAAGCCGTTTCTCATCGTGGCGCAACAGGGCACCCAGCGTGGTTATGTTAAGTTAGACGATGGTGAGTCCTTAAGCCTCTCCAACTTTGATGTGGGCGGTGCGAGTGTTCGCCAGGGTCTGAAAGGATTTTTGTATGGTGAGCGCGGTGTTTGGCGTCCGGGCGACTCGCTTTTCCTCACGTTCATTCTGGAGGATCGAAAAAAACTTCTGCCGCCTGCTCATCCCGTGGTTTTTGAGTTACAAAATCCACAGGGTCAGGTTGCCACCCGATTGGTTCGGTCGTCCTCCGAGAATGGGTTTTATTCGTTTGCTACCGCTACTGAGCCCGATGCGCCAACTGGCAATTGGCTCGCCAGAGTTAAGGTTGGCGGAACGGAATTCACGCAGACTGTCAAGATTGAGACCATCAAGCCAAACCGACTTAAAATTAATCTTGACTTCGGGGTAGATAAGCTCACTTCGGAGTCGAACAATATAAACGGTCGCCTGAGGGTAAATTGGTTACATGGTGCGCCTGGCAAAAATCTTAAGGCTCAGTTCGAAGCCGTACTGACAGATGCTGAGACAACATTTCCAGGGTATGACGGATACTCGTTTGAGAATCCGCTGGCGGATGCCTTCACCTCGGAAGCGCAATCCATTTTTGATGATGTAACGGATAGTAATGGTGAAGCTACGGTAAGCGCTTCATTGGAGACTGAGGGCCAACCAGCCGGTATGCTGAATGCGGTTATCCGGGGAAAGGTGTTTGAAGAGAGTGGTAACTTCAGCATTGATCGGTTCAGTATCCCTTACTATCCCTATTCCTCGTTCACAGGCATTCGGCTGCCGCAGGGCGACAAGGCGCGCGGCATGTTGTTGACTGACACCACACATCAGGTGGATATCGCAACGGTGGATGCGAACGGAAGGCCGATATCGCGTGATGGGATTCAAATGAAGATTTACAAACTGCAATGGAGTTGGTGGTGGGATAATTCTGCGCAAACCAATTACATGGAAGACGGCTACACTGAGCCAGTGGCTGAAGGCACAACGCAAACGGTAAACGGAAAGGGTATCTGGAAGTTCAAAATCAAATATCCCGAATGGGGTCGTTTTCTCGTGCAGGCCTACGACCCGGCAAGCGGTCATACCACAGGAAAAATTGTCTATATCGATTGGCCCGGCTGGGCTGGCCGTGCCCGCAAGGAGGCTAGTGGATCAACCATGCTTTCGTTTAGCTCGGATAAGTCATTTTATAATGTGGGTGAGAAAGCACGGGTAGTTATTCCGGGTAGCGGGCAGGGCCGTGCGTTGGTCAGTATTGAAAATGGCAGCGGTGTGCTGCAATCCAGTTGGCTGGAGACACAGGCTGGAGATAACAATTACGCCTTCGAGGTGACGCCCGATATGACTCCGAATGTTTTTGTTCACGTATCGCTCTTGCAGCCACATGCGCAAACAGCCAATGATTTGCCGATGCGTTTGTACGGAGTAATTCCCCTTCAAGTTGAGGATGCCCAGACACGCCTTGAACCCGTCATTACCATGCCGGACGAACTGGAACCCGGAGAGCCGGTTTCAATCAAAGTCTCGGAAAAGTCGAAACGCAAGATGACGTATACGCTGGCGGTTGTTGACGAAGGCCTGTTGGATATCACCCGATTTAAAACGCCCGATGCCTGGAGCAGTTTCTACGCGCGCGAGGCGCTTGGTGTGAAGACGTGGGATGTCTATGATGAGGTGCTGGGCTCGTTGGGCGGGCGTCTGGAACGGTTATTGGCCATGGGTGGCGCAGAGGAGATGAAGGCTCAGGCTCATGATCCGAAAGCCAATCGCTTTAAGCCTGTGGTCATTTTCTTCGGGCCATTCACGCTTTCTGGCGGAAGCGAAGTCCACTCGTTTACGATGCCACAATATATCGGTTCGGTGAAAACCATGGTGGTGGCTGGTTATGAAGGTGCCTATGGCAAAGCAGAAAAGGCCACGCCCGTGCGAAAGCCCCTGATGGTTTTAGCCACGTTGCCACGCGTGCTCGGCCCGGAAGAAAAAGTGAAGCTCCCGGTCACGTTGTTTGCACAGGATAAGTCGATACGCGATGTGAAAATTGAAGTGAAAGTTACCGGCCCGGTTGACTTACCTAACGGTCGCACTCGCCAGCTGAATTTGAATGGTCAGAGTGATGTTACGACTGACTTTGATTTGCTGGTGAAGTCGCAAACCGGTGTTGCGCGGATAGAGGTTACAGCTAGTTCAGGCAGAGCCAAATCGTCTACCCAAATTGAAATCGAAGTTCGAAATCCTAACCCTTCTGTGTCAAAAGCTTTTGATGGAGTGGTAGAAGCCGGACAGAGTTGGTCGCAGAACATTACGCTAACGGGTATCGCTGGAACGAACACGGCATCGCTCGAAGTGTCCTCTTTACCGCCAATCAACCTGACTGGACGCATGCGCTATTTGTTGCAGTATCCGTACGGGTGTGTGGAGCAAACTACGTCTTCGGTTTTTCCCCAGTTGTTCCTGGCCAACATCAAATCCCTTTCTCCAGAGGAAAAAGGCATGGTTCAGCGCAATGTGAAAGCCGGAATTGATCGGTTGAAATCGTTCGCTCATCCCACCGGGGGTTTCGCCTATTGGCCGGGTGCAGAAGAAGCGGACAGCTGGAGCAGCACCTATGCGGGTCATTTCCTGCTGGAGGCGGAGCGGCAGGGCTATCTGGTCTCAACTGATTTGTTGAAGAAGTGGAAAAAGTTCCAACGTAAGAAATCACAAGAGTGGCGCAAGCACAGCGAATACAACAGCAGTGAATTGATTCAGGCTTACCGCTTGTATACGTTGGCGCTTGCCGGAGATGCAGACCTTACCTCGATGAACCGGCTCCGCGAAGCTCCCGCGTTGCCCTCCGTAGCTTCGTGGATGTTGGCGGCCGCATATGCAACAGCCGGTCAGGAGGCAGCCGCCAAGGACATCGTAACCCGACTGCCCTTGACGGTGAAACCCTATCAGGAGATGGCCTACTCCTACGGATCGGATGTTCGGGACAAGGCCATTATTCTTGAGACGTTGGTGAAACTCAATGATCGAACACGTGCCTTTGAGCTGGTGAAAGAACTTTCGGTTTCGCTAAGCAATGAAAACTATTGGATGAGCACCCAAGCGGTGGCGTGGGCGTTCAAATCCATTGGCGCTTTTGCCGGGCAGGATCAACGAGGCGAGCTACAATTTACCTATGGGTTCGATGGCAAAGAGGTTTCCGTCAGCACCGAACTGGCGGTGGCACAAGTCGCGTTGCCGGTTGAAGCAGCGAGAAACCGGCAGCTCAAATTGACCAACAGAGGTAAGGGCCCGCTCTTTGTTCGGCTGCTCACACAGGGCGTTCCGGCTCGTGGTCAGGAGGAAGATGCCGAAAAGAATTTGCGTTTAACGGTGAACTATACAACCCCGGATGGACGTGAATTGGATCCTTCGCGCCTTGAGCCGGGCAGCGAGTTTATTGCCGAAATCACGGTCACCAATCCCGGACTGCGTGGGAACTACAAAAATCTGGCCCTTAACCAGATGGTGCCGGCCGGATGGGAGATTAACAACCTTCGGTTTGAAGAAATCCAAAGCCGCTTGTCAGGAGATGTACCAACCTATCAGGATTTTCGAGACGACCGTGTTTTTACCTACTTTGATTTGAAGGCAAACGAGCGCAAGACCTTCCGCGTTTTGCTCACCGCCAGCTACTCAGGCGAGTTTTATCTGCCCTCCATCAGTTGTGAGGCGATGTACGATGGATCGGTTTATGCCCGCAAGAAGGGCCAAGTGGTGGTGGTGTCGAAAAAAGAGGCACAATAAAAGTTCATGCGTAAAAGGCGGGCGGTTCGACAATTGTTTTTTGTCAGCTTGCTGATCGCGGGTGCGGGATACTATTTTGCCCTGCCGGATCGCCTTTTTGTTGATCCTTTTGCCACCGTGTTGGAAGATAACGAGGGGCAATTGTTGTCGGCTTCCATAGCGGGTGACGGGCAATGGCGTTTTCCGGAGGTGGATACCGTGCCGGAGAAGTTCAGACGGGCACTGATCCATTTCGAAGACAGGCGGTTTTACGCGCATCCCGGTGTCGATCTGCTGGCGCTTGGCCGGGCGATGCGCCAAAACTGGCGTGCCGGTCGCATCGTGAGTGGAGGAAGCACACTGACCATGCAGGTTATCCGGCTTTCGCGAAAGGATCGGCCTCGCACCATTTGGCAGAAGGCTGTGGAAATCGCGCTGGCCACTCGGCTGGAGCTTCGCTATTCGAAAGAAGAAATTTTGGAGCTCTATGCTTCGCATGCTTCTTTTGGAGGTAATGTAGTTGGCCTTGAGGCTGCGTGTTGGCGGTACGTGGGGCGAAGCCCTTCGCAAATCAGTTGGGCGGAGGCAGCCACCCTCGCAGTTCTTCCCAATAATCCTTCCTTGATTCATCCGGGCCGTAACCGGTCCACACTGCTCGGCAAACGAAACCGCTTGTTGAATCGCCTTTTCACTTCCGGGGCTATCGATTCCCTTACCTATTCTCTGGCGCTTGCAGAGCCAATTCCTGAAGCTCCTCTGGCGCTCCCTCGCATGGCTCCCCATGCGCTGGATTTTATGAAGAAAAAGGGTAGAGAAGGTGAGCGGCTGGTGACAACCATCACTCGGGACCTGCAGGAGACGGTAAACTTGCGGGTGCGCGACCACTTCAACCGACTGCGGGCAAACCAAATTCACAATGTGGCCGTATTGGTGGTGGACGTTCATTCGGGGAATGTTCTGGCGTACGTTGGCAATACAGCCGCAGGCGCAGATCACAACGAAGCCGTTGATATTGTGCAAGCCCCGCGCAGCACGGGCAGCATTTTAAAGCCCGTGTTGTATGCCGCCATGCTCGATGAAGGCAAGATGTTGCCCCGCAGTTTGCAGCCCGATGTGCCTACCTTGATCAATGGGTTCGCACCCGAAAATTTTTCGCATCAATTTGACGGGGCTGTTCCGGCTGACCAGGCGTTGATTCGTTCTCTGAATATTCCGGCCGTTTACCAACTTCGGGCTTACCGTTACGAAAAGTTTCACTCGCTGTTAACGCGGCTGGGCCTAACGACTCTAACCTACGAGCCGGACCACTACGGCTTGTCGCTTGTATTAGGGGGCGCGGAGGCTTCCCTTTGGGAGGTGACCGGCTTGTATGCTTCCATGGCCAGAACGCTGAATTATTATTTTCAGTCGCCCGGTCAACTTCGGTATTCTCCGGCAACCTACCATTCGCCAACCTTAGTGCGAACCGAAGTCTTCGATACCCTGAGGTTGGTGGATACGTCATCGCCTATCTCAGCCGGGGCGCTCTGGCAAACATTTGAGGTCCTCAAGGAGGTGTATCGTCCGGGAGAAGAATCGGGGTGGAAGTATTTTCATTCTTCGCGCACGGTGGCCTGGAAAACGGGCACCAGCATTGGTTTTCGCGATGCGTGGGCCGTGGGCGTAACGCCTGAATATGTCGTGGGGATTTGGGTCGGCAATGCCGATGGGGAGGGGCGGCCGGGCCTTACCGGGACTGAGGCGGCCGCTCCGATTCTCTTTGATGTGTTTAGCACATTGCCCGCCACTGCCTGGTTTTCAAAACCGCTACAAGAGCTTCGTTCCGTACGGGTTTGCCAACAAAGCGGTGAGTTGGCTGGGGAGTATTGTCAATCGGTCAACGAGGAGATGGTGCCCGCTGCTGGCCAGGCATCAACGAAATGCCATTATCATCAGCGGGTTTTTCTAACAGTAGATGGCCGGCATCGCGTTCATCGCGGGTGCTACCCGGGTGATGCGCTACAGGCACAAAATTGGTTTGTACTGCCGCCCCTGCAGGAGCATTATTTTCGTGTATTGCACCTCTTCTATCGACCATTACCGCCCTACCTGGCCTCTTGCGGAATTGACCTGATTGCTCCCTTTGATCTTGTTTATCCATTGCCTGATACTCGAATTGTTTTGCCCCGTCAGCTGTCGGGCCAACGCAATCCGGTGGTGTTTCGGGCCGTGCATTCCACGCCTCAGTCAACGCTTTACTGGCATCTGGATGGTCGTTTCGTTGGGGCTACCCAAGGCTCACATCACCTTCCATTCTACCCTTCAGCCGGGCGGCATTCGATCACCATCGTGGATGAATCCGGCCAAACTTTAACCCGGAGTTTTGATGTTTCGGCTACGGGGTCGTAAACGGGATGTAAGATTTGTTTCACTTTCATAGAAAAAAAACCTATAAATTAAGGCCATATTTGTTCTTTGTTAAACAAATCTTGTTTATGAAATCGGCTATTTTTTCCGCAGGTCTTCTGCTCGGAGCTGCCCTGATAACATTGGATGTTAAGGCTCAATCAGTAGGCGAACCGTATTATGTCGTTATTGGTGCGTTCTACTCGAGCGATAACGCTGCCAAAATAATCTCATCGTCCCGTCAGTACAACCTGGCAGGAGTGGCCGAACTAAACCCGGTGCGTCAATTGCACTATGTATACGTGATGAAGACTGAGGATCGGTCGAAGGCCTTGGCTGAGGCCGAACGGATACGTAAAGCGACACGGTTTACCGATACCTGGGTTTATTCCGGGTTACTGGGCGATGCACCCAAGGTGGTTGAAAGAGTGCCCGAACCGGAACCGGTAAAGGAGGAGGCCGCCCCTGAAGTAAAAATAAAGCCAGTTGTTGTGGAACCACCCAAGCCGGTAGCGGTCACCCGAAGTTTTGTTTTTGCCATTGCAGACTCCGAATCAAAGAGACAGGTTACAGGCGAGGTACATGTTACCAATGCCGCTGATAATACCAAGATCGGCACTTACCGTGGCAACCAGCCGTTCTCGTTCACCTACACGGATGACCCAGGCACCTGGTCAATTTTGTGCGATGTTACCGGCTATCGAAAATGGGAAAAGGTTTTGCCCGCAGGCTCCGCAGTGTCCAATTCCAACGGCCAATTGGTTATTCCCATTGATTTAGTGCGCATGCGTACGGGCGAACTATCGGTAGCTCAGATTTTTTTCTTCAAGGATGCCACCGTGATGCTCCCGGACTCAAAAATGGCTGCCACAGAGTTATTGGAATGGATGCGTGACCACCCCACGGCTAGGATCAGAATACATGGGCACGCGAACGGCAATGATAAGGGAACCATCATCTCTATGAAAAAAGGAAGCATGGACTATTTCTCACTTGACAATACGGAGGCGGGCAAAGGCTCTGCCAAAACCCTCTCCCAGAAGCGAGCCGAGACCTTGAAGAACTATCTGGTATCTCAGGGTATTGACTATAAACGGGTCGAGATTAAGGCATGGGGTGGCGACAAGCCACTCTACGACAAGCTTAGTGAACAGGCCGAGGCCAATGTCCGCGTGGAAATTGAGATTATTGACGAGTAAACACTCTGATTGATTTTGAGTACCGCCCCGAATTCGGGGCTGTTTCATTATGTACGAGCGCTGGCTATGCCGGTTATCTGGAAAATTACTACCTTCATCGGTTGAATAACCCCGTTTCAAAGTGAAAAAACTCCTTTTCGCTGTTGTATTGGTCGTGTCGGCTGGTCAGCTTTTTGCTCAAGGTGCAAACAATCTCAAATACTACGTCACCATAGGTGCATTTCGGAGTGAAGATAACGCTAAACGCCTCACCGAGGCGGCAAAGAAAAAAAATTACAATGCCATTTACGCATTGAATAAGACCCGCGGGCTGCATTATGTCTATGTTTTGGCAACGGCCGATAAGCGGGAAGCCTTTCGCCTGCAGATTCGGCTGCGAGCCACCACAGTGTTTAAAGATGCCTGGGTTTTTATGGGTCAGCTGGGCGATGATGGAGCCATTGAAGAGAAACCCATTGTTGAAGAGAAACCCGTTGAGGAAAAACCATTGATTATTGTGCCTGTTGTCGATTCGGTCAGGATCAAAGCGCAACAGGATTCCATTCGCAAGGCAGCGGAGGCGGCTAAACCAAAACCCAAACCTCCTGGAAATCCATTCAAGTTTCGGCTGTTCAGCCAGGAGTCGGGCGCGGAGGTCATGGGTGAGGTGCATGTACAAGAATCGAGTAACGCAACACGTTACCAGGTTTTTCCGGCCAATCAGGTGGTGTACATTGAGGCACCTCGCAATCGTGAGGGTACGTATACGCTCGTTACGCAGGCGGCCGGTTATAAGCCGATAAAAACGATTATGAGTTACCGAACTCCCGGGGGCACCCAGGGCGCAGAGGGTGAGCAAATTGTTGAACTTCCCCTGGCGAAAGCTAAGCGTGGCGACTACATAGACTTCACCGCAGTGAAATTTTTCAAGAACTCCTCAATCCTTGAGCCCGCTTCGCAGAATGAATTGGACGGTCTGGTATCCCTGATGAAGGAAGAGACGGCTTTCAAGATTAGGATTCACGGCCACGTAAACGGTAAAATCAGCCGGGATGCCATTCTTATCGGCAAGAGCACGGAGTTCTTCAAGCAGGTGCCGGAGAACCAATTGAAAAAGAATACGACTGCTTCGCAACTCTCAACCGAGCGTGCCGAGGTGGTGAAGCGTTACCTGGTGTCACAAGGCATTCCGGCCGATCGGATAAAGACAAAGGGTGAGGGTGGAAAAATTCCCCTTTATCCCGAGGGTGGTACATTGGGTATTTACAACGATCGTGTTGAAGTAGAGATTATTAAGCACTAACCGATTCTCGCATTACGCTGCCTGACCGAACGTAGACGCGGGTCTCGTTCACAGCCCAGGTGTACGACAGAGTTGACCTTCTTATACGTTAGTCATCGCCCGAAGGATGTCATGTTGCGTAATAATGTGAGGAGCCTCTTCCTCATCGCGAACAATCACCGCCCGATTGGTTTTGGTGAGCATCGAACTCAATACATCCAGCGTGCTGTCCAAGGCTACAACCTGCATAGGTTTGTCCATCACATCAGCTACGGCCTTGTCTTTTACCTGAGGATCAGCAATAATTTTCTCGATCAACCCGGCTGTGGTTACACTGCCGATGAATTCATTGTCTTCAACCACCGGCATTTGATCAACTCCTTCTCGGTTCATAATCTGGATAGCCTGGCCAATGGTGGAATTCCGGGTTACGGTAAAGAGTTTGTCGTGACCGTTACGCGCCTTGATGATCTCGCGTGCAGTGGTGTAGGTTCTCTCCTCCAGGAAGCCGTGGTCTTTCATCCACAAATCATTATACACTTTGGCCAGGTAGCGTGTGCCGTGGTCGGGCAGGAGAATGACCATAACGTCACCCTCGTGAAGATGTTGCCGGGCATACTCCAGCGCTCCATGCACGGCCGAGCCGCTGCTCCAGCCTACGAATAAGCCTTCCTCGCGCGACAAGCGTCTGGCCATAATGGCTCCGTCTTTGTCCGTTACCTTTATAAATTGATCTATGGCCTCAAAGTCAACATTCTTGGGGAGGATATCCTCACCAAATCCTTCCGTCAGGTACGGATAAATTTCATTCTTGTCGAAGATGCCGGTCTCTTTGTATTTCTTGAACACTGAGCCGTAGGTATCAATACCAATTGCTTTTAAACCCGGATTTTGTTCTTTCAAATACCGTGCTGTGCCACACATGCTTCCGCCTGTGCCCACTGTGGCCACGTAGTGTGTGATCTTCCCACCCGTTTGGTTCCAGATCTCGGGCCCGGTCGTCTCGTAGTGTGCTGCCGCGTTGCTCAGGTTATCGTATTGATTAGGGTAGAAAGAGTTTGGAATTTCCTTGTTGAGTTTGCGTGCTACCGAGTAATAGGAGCGGGGATCGTCCGGCTCCACGTTAGTCGGACACACGACCACCTCGGCACCGACTGCGCGAAGGATATTGATTTTTTCCTGCGACTGTTTATCGGCCATGGTAAAGATGCAGCGGTAGCCCCTCGAAATAGCGGTCAGCGCCAGCCCCATCCCGGTATTGCCAGACGTTCCCTCGATGATGGTGCCGCCCGGCTTCAATAGCCCGTTTTTCTCGGCATCCAAAATCATCTTTAAGGCCATGCGGTCTTTGGTCGAGTTGCCGGGATTGAAGTACTCAACCTTCGCCAGCAGCGTGCCTTTAATGCCTTTCGATAACTTATTCAGTCGTATAATCGGTGTATTACCGATGGTATCTACGATGGAATTGAGGATCATGGGTGCAAACTTTGCCCGTAAAGGTACGAGTTGTTTTGCAGGCAGGTTGGGAAAATTTTATCCCGGGTGTCACGCGGGCTAGCGGCCTTTTCGATAGTCCAGCGAGGGTTTTCGATCGCCCAGCAAAGCCTTATAGGTGAAGTCATTTCCTCGCAGGCGGTTAAGTTCTACTTTGACCTTTTCCAGCATGGCCGGGTTGTTAAATAGATCTACGCCCGTCATGGCCATAACTTTTGAAGCATTCAACATGCCTTTAAATCCAATGCTCATCCCATCGCACGCCACTGCCTGCCAGGAGTGCGCCACGGTGCCGGGCACCCAGGTGGCCACCCCAAGGCCTACGGTAGGCACCACCCAACTGACATCCCCTACGTCCGTTGAGGCGGGAAAAAAACCTCCGGTTTGATAGGGCTGCACCTTGGCCGCATCGGCCAGGTCTGGCGCAGCGTACGTGAATGTAGCCTGAATTTTTTGGGCAAAGGCCATTTCCTCCGGTGTGTATTTCACCCCCCCAACGCGTTCAAGATTTTTCTGCATCAGGCGCGCGAGGGGTTCGTTGGGCAGCAGGTTGTAGGAGCCCGAAATGATCTCCACCTCCATTCGGGTTTCCGTACCGGTGGCTGCGCCTTGGGCACAACGGACAATGCGGTCAAACAACTGCTGCACCGTGCGGGCATCCGGGTGGCGCACCATGTACTCTACCTCCGCATAATCGGGTACCACATTGGGTGCCAGCCCACCTTTGCTGATGACGTAATGAATCCGCGATTCCTGCGGGATATGCTCGCGCATCAGGTTTACCATGTAGTTCATCGATTCCACACCATCCAAAGCAGAACGCCCCACGTGAGGTGCTGCGGCCGAATGGGCAGACCGCCCGTAGAACCGAAACGTGGCCTGCATGATGGCCAGGCAGGATTCCGGACTCGCCTGGTTTTCGGATGAAGGATACCAGTGCAAAACCGCATCCACATCATCGAATAAGGCCTCGCGAACCATGTACACTTTTGCGCTGCCGCCTTCTTCGGCAGGCGTGCCGAAGAGGCGAACGGTGCCTTCGCGTTTATTTTTGATGAGCCATTCTTTGAGCGCAATAGCCGCGCTGGCCGAGGCTGATCCGAAAAGATTGTGGCCACAGCCGTGCCCCGCACCACCGGTCTTGATCGGCTGCACGTGGGGTACGCTATCCTGCGAAAGGTCCGGTAGGGCGTCAAACTCAGCCAGGATGCCGATCACCGGTTTGCCAGAGCCATAGGAAGCCACAAAAGCAGTGGGCATACCGGCAACTCCTTTCTCAATTTGGAAACCTTCTTTTTGTAAAACATCCTGTAACAGTGCCGTGCTTTTTTCTTCCAAAAAACCCCGTTCGGCAAAACTCCAGATGCTTCGGGCTACTTCACGCAGCTCGGTGAATCGGTTGTTGAGTTCGGTATTGACAAACAACTTGTCCTTCTCACCTGAATTTTTCAATTCGGGTTGTTGGGCATTTGCCGTTATCACGAAAGCTACCAAGCAGCCACACCAATATTTCATATGACGATATTTAGGGTTTATAAATTTCAAACTCCACTCTTCGGTTTAATTGGCGGTCTTCTTCGGTGACTTCCGCCACGATCGGCTTGCTGCTGCCATACCCAATGGCTTCGATGCGATTGCCGTCAATGGCAAATTGAGTCACCAGGTATTCTTTTATGGCATCGGCCCGCCCCTGCGAAAGTGTTCGGTTTACATCTTCCTTGCCTTGTGAGTCGGTATGCCCGGAAATCCGCAGGTTGACATCCGGATGGTCGATCAGGAAGTTGGCCAGTTTGTCTAAGTCGGCATGCATGGCCGGCAAAATGTTGGCCTTCCCGTTTTCAAATTCCAACGACTTGAATGCAATCTTACTTTCGATTGGTTCAGCCACCTTGTTCACCTCACGATCGCCCTCCATGAAAAAAATCTCTTCAATGCGGAAGAAATCATCACCCTGAATAATCAGCAGGTAGTTTCGTTTGTTGATCAGGCTGAAGTCGAAGGTTCCGTCTTCGCGAAGGAAGCGGGGCGCTACTTCAACACCCGAATCGAGGTCAATCACACTTACAATTCCTTGTTCCGGTTGTCCGGTCGGATCCGTCAGCTTCCCTGACAGGCGCGCGGTGGCCAGTGGTTGGGCTTCCATGGGTACGGGAAAGGAATAGAGATCCAGATTTTTAGGGTCATGTTCTTCCGAACGGGCGTAGTAGAGGTCGTGCGCCTGGGCGTCAATGGTGAAGTAATACTCGCTGCCGGCCCCGTTCACGAGCGGCCCGATATTTTTTGGTTCTTGCCAGATTCCATTTCTACGATAAGCTTTGTAGATATCAAAATCACCAAAGTTGAGCGGCTGCCCATTGGACGAAAAGTACAAGACGTTGTACTGGTGATGAAAAAAGGGGCTTACTTCACTGGCGCGGGTGTTAATAACCGGGCCGGCATTTTGTGCGGCAGTCCAATTGCCTTTTTTGTCCTTCACGCAGAAGTAGATATCCGACTGGCCAAAAGAGCCGATGCGGTCACTGGCAAAGTACAAGGTGTCTCCGCGGTGATTCAGAGACGGGTGCGAATCCCACCCCATACTGTTTACTTTTGGCCCCATGTTTTTCACCTCACCCCAGAGACTATCTTTCAACAACCGGGCACTGAACAAATCGCAGTTGTTCTGCAGGCATCGTGAAAAAATCAATGTTTTGCCATCGAGGCTGAGACAGGCGGAGCCCTCGTTGTGATGTGTGTTAATGGCCCGCAGCTCTTCGGCTGTTGTCCACGCGCCATCTACTTTCACGCTGAAGAAGATATCCTCGTCAAAAGTGTCGGTAAATCCCACTGTGTGCCGGTTTCGCTTGCTCGTAAACAGCATCAGGTAGTCAATGTTTCCCATTACCGGCCCATAGTCTTCCTTGTCTGAGTTAATGTCCCGGCTCATGAGTGTGAGTACGGCATGCGGTGGCCGTAGCGTGTCAATTTCTTTTCGGTAGTCCACTAGTTGGTAATAATGATCGAGGGGTACAAAGTACTTTTTCTTGTCGCGTTCAAGCGAATCATATCGCTTGGCCAGGCTTTCGAGATTGAGGCTGGAGTTGAGGCTGGTAATATCCACGCCTTGCTGGTGGTGCTTGACGGCCAGTTTGTATAACAGAACGGCTTCGCCCGGTGGGCCGTATGTTTCAGACAGCCGCGCAAGTATCCAGATCATAGACACATTACGACTGAAATTCTGAACACCAAAATTTTTAACGTAGGTGCGCAGCAATCGGTAAAGTTCAGCTTGCTCATTCAACTCCAGCGCTGCCGCAATCCGATCAAATTGCCGCACATCTTGGTAGTAGGAGATTCGGCTAAGGTTAGGGAAGGTGAATATGTCAGACTGGCTGAAGTGGGTCAGAGAATCCTGCAGTTGCACCTGCTGCCCGCGTTTGAACTTCTTTTTATTCTGAGCCGCCAAATCCCCAACTCCCGCCAAAATGAGCAAGATCACCAGCCAGGTTCGTGGTTTTTGGTACAGGTTGGGAATACACATCACCTGAAAATTCGCTGAATTTTATCGTTTTGACAAACCTTGGCACCCATATTGAGCCTTTTGGGTGCAACACAAAAAAGAGTTGGGATACCGCGTTTTTTGTGTCAAATTGGCACTCTGCTTATGTTTCAATCATTGTCAATATCACCGCTGGTGCAGGAAGATTCTGAAGAACTGATCCAACTCATCAACCCCGAACAGGAGCCGGAGCTTAAACCGGAGGATATTCCGGGTGATTTACCCATTCTCCCCATCAAGAATACCGTTCTGTTCCCGGGCGTGGTGATACCCATCACGGTTACCCGCCAGAAGTCAATCAAACTGATTAAGACGGCCTACAGCGGCAATCGCATCATTGGTGTTGTGGCACAGAAGAATAAGCAAGCCGAGGAGCCCGGTGTTGAAGATCTGTACCGTTTTGGCACGGTGGCCCGCATCATTAAAATGCTCGTATTGCCCGATGGAAATACCACGATTATCATTCAGGGAAAGGCACGTTTCTCGGTTTTGGAGTACCTCAGCGAAGAACCCTTCTTGCTTGCGCGCTACGAGCTCATGACATCACCCTCGTTGGACATGTCCAATAAGGAAGTGCAGGCGCTCATTCAGTCATTGAAAGATACAGCCAGTAAGATCCTGAAGCTTAACCCGGAAATTCCGCAAGAGGCACAGCTTGCACTGGACAACATTCAAAGTCCCGCGTTCCTGATTCATTTTCTGGCATCTAACCTTAATGTGGAAGTGCCCGACAAACAGAAAATTCTGGAGACGGGCAATACCATTGATCGGGGTACGCTGCTGCTTCAATTCATGCTGCGCGAAGTGCAGATGCTGGAGATCAAAAATGAAATCCAGCGAAAAGTTCATACCGATATTGACCAGCAGCAGCGCGATTATTTTCTGCGTCAGCAGATTCGCGTGCTGCAAGATGAATTGGGTCATGATGGCCCGGACAAGGAAATTGAAAACCTGCGAAAACGCAGCGAGTCCAAACGGTGGCCCAAAGTGGCGCACGAGCATTTTCAGAAGGAGCTAGACAAATTGCAGCGAACTAATCCTCAAGCGCCTGATTTCCCCATCTTAATGAACTATGTAGAGTTCATGCTTGATTTGCCGTGGGACGATTATACCCAGGATGATTTTGATTTGAAGCGCGCCAAGAAAATTCTGGATAAAGATCACTTTGGACTGGAAAAGGTCAAGACCCGGATTCTGGAGTATCTCGCGGTGCTGAAGCTCAAGCGGGACATGAAAGGCCCAATTCTTTGTTTGTACGGCCCTCCGGGGGTTGGTAAAACTTCGCTGGGAAAGAGCATCGCCAAATCATTGCAACGGCACTACGTACGCATGTCGTTGGGGGGAGTTCATGATGAAGCGGAGGTTCGTGGTCATCGAAAGACCTACATCGGAGCCATGCCGGGAAAAATCCTGCAGAATATCAAGAAGGCCAAAACGAGCAATCCCGTGTTCGTGCTGGATGAGATTGACAAGGTTCGTTCGGATTTCAGGGGCGATCCCTCCAGCGCCTTACTGGAAGTGCTGGATCCCGAACAGAATAACGCCTTTGCCGATAACTACCTGGAAGTGGAGTACGACCTTTCCAAAGTGCTTTTTGTTGCCACGGCCAATTCATTGGATACCATTCATCCCGCCTTGCGCGATCGGATGGAAATCATTGAAATCACCGGCTACACGGTGGAAGAAAAGCTCCAGATCGCCATCCGGCATCTGGTGCCCAAGCAATTGAAAGAGCATGGTCTTATTCCCGCAGATGCCGAGTTTTCCAAGGAGGCCATTCTCAAAATAATCGAATCCTATACGCGCGAATCGGGCGTACGCAATCTCGAGCGCAAAATCGGGTCGGTAGTTCGGCATCTGGCCAAAAGTATTGCGATGGAGGAAAAGGTGAGTGCACGTGTTACTCCGGAGTTGGTTTCGCGCGTGTTGGGAGCTGAAATTTTTGACGAAGAACTGTATCAGGGCAACGACCTGGCGGGAGTAGTTACCGGTCTGGCGTGGACTCAGGTGGGCGGAGACATTCTGTTCATTGAGTCGAGTGTAAGCCGCGGTAAAGGTGGCCTTACGATTTCCGGGCAGTTGGGTGATGTGATGAAAGAATCGGCCATGGCCGCTCTTTCCTACCTCAAATCGAATGCAGCTTCGCTGGGAATCGATCACCGGGTTTTTCAGCAGTACGACCTGCACATTCACGTTCCGGCTGGTGCCGTGCCTAAAGATGGGCCCTCAGCCGGTATCACCATGCTCACCTCCCTGGCTTCCATTTTTACGCAGCGTAAAGTGAAGGCCAAATTGGCCATGACGGGAGAAATTACACTGCGCGGAAAAGTGCTGCCGGTTGGCGGTATTAAGGAGAAGATATTGGCAGCCAAGCGCGGGGGCATTAAAGAGATCATCCTCAGCAAGCGCAACAAACGGGATGTTGACGAAATTGAAAAAAGCTACTTGCGCGGCCTTGTCTTTCACTACGTAGATACGGTGGACCATGTTTTGAAGATTGCGCTGATGAAAGAGAAAGTAAAAAACCCAATGGAGTTTGTACTCACCGATTCCCGCTCAACGTAACCACCGCGAATGGAAAATGCCTATTTGACGCCACGCCAGATCGTGGACGAACTGGATAAATACATCATCGGGCAGCATGATGCCAAGCGCAACGTAGCCATTGCCCTGCGCAACCGGTGGAGGCGAATGCACGTGGAAGGGCCCATTCGGTCTGAGATTGTGCCAAACAACATTCTGATGATTGGGGCAACAGGCGTGGGCAAAACCGAGATTGCCCGCAGGTTGGCCAAACTGGCGGACGCTCCCTTTGTTAAGGTCGAGGCGAGCAAATTCACGGAAGTTGGTTATGTCGGCCGGGATGTGGAGAGTATGGTGCGCGATCTGGTTGAGCAATCGGTGAACATGGTGAAGGCCCGAAAGAAGGAAGAGGTAAAAGAAAAGGCCGCGCAAATCGTGGAAGACATCATTCTCGATGCCCTTATTCCTCCGTTGAAGGGCATGTCAACGGTAAACCTTTCCGAGGAAAGCAACGAGGCGCCTTCAACCGATACCGAGCTGAATGAACGAACCCGCCAGGCCTTTCGGCAGAAGATCCGAAATGGCGAATTGGAGGATCGCAAGATTGAAATCACGATGAAGCAGGGCGGAGGCCCCCCGGTGGGCATGATTGGAGCGGGCATGATGGACGAAGTATCGATGATGAACCTGCAGGAAATGCTCAGCGGCATGATGCCAAAAAAAGCACGCAAACGCAAGGTCACAATTGCGGAAGCACGCAAACTGTTGATGGAGGAGGAGGCCGCCCGGCTGATTGATATGGATGAGGTGAAAGAGGAGGCGTTGCGCAAGGCCGAGGAATCCGGGATCATCTTCATCGATGAAATTGATAAGGTGGCGTCCGGCAATGCCCGCAAGGGAGGAGGTGGACCTGACGTGAGCCGCGAAGGTGTACAACGCGACCTGCTGCCGATTGTGGAAGGGAGCACGGTGAACACCAAATACGGAGTGATCAATACCGATCACGTATTGTTTATCGCAGCCGGAGCCTTCCATATTTCCAAGCCATCGGACTTAATTCCCGAGTTGCAAGGTAGGTTCCCCATACGGGTTGAGCTGAACAACCTGACACGCGAAGATTTTATTCGCATTTTGAAAGAGCCCAAAAATGCACTCACCCGCCAATATCAGGCGTTGTTTATGGCCGAAGGCGTTACGCTGTCATTTGACGATAGTGCCCTGGAGGAGATTGCAGAGACGGCTTTTCAAATCAATGCCGAAGTCGAGAATATTGGTGCACGCAGATTGCATACCGTGATGAGCCGGTTGTTGAACCAATTTCTGTTCGATGTGCCCGACCGGGTTCCGCCCTCCTCTCATATTGAGCTAACGCGGGATGACGTGAAGCAACGGTTGGATGGCCTGGTACGAAACAAAGACCTTAGCGAGTATATTTTGTAGATGCGTTGGGGGTTCATCTTGTTGAGTTGGTTTGCGGCAGCAGCCGAAGCTCAGACGGATACGAGCCACCACGAATCATTTTCGGATGTTCGCGGCCATTACATCAAACGCTATCCGGATCATTTCTGGGTCTGGCCGGTGATCAAATCTCGTTCTCTTAGCTTTACATCGGAGAATATTGCTACGGATGATCAAACCAGGTTTAAGCCAAATTCACGAACCGCCCTGGGAGCCGGCTTTTACCTGTTTGAGATTGCAGCCGAGATCGCATTCTCTATTCCCGAGAGCGAAACCAGCATCAATCAGTTCGGGGAGAGCGATGTACGCGATCTTCAGATTAACGCCATTGGCAAGTTTTGGGGCTTTGATGTGTATTGGCAACGCTATAAAGGATTCTACCTGGATGAGCTAAACGGAGCGACAGATTTTTCAAAGCGGGCCGACATACAGTCGAATAACTTTGGCTTAAGTGGTTTTTATGCATTTAACCGTACCAAGTTTTCGCTGCGCTCGTCCTACAACTTTTCGGAAAGGCAAATGCACAGCGGGGGAAGTTGGATGGTGATTGGTACGGTCAATACATTTAAACTCCAGGGAGACTCTACCTGGGGTGACACCAGTTCGGGGTCAGAGTTTCTCTCTATCCGGTATACCACGTTTGGCCTCGCTCCCGGCTATTCATACAATTACATCGTAAAAAAGTTTTTTGTTAACGCTACGCTAGGGCTGGGCCCCGCTCATAATTGGCTGTATGTGAAGACTGCTAACGGAGCCGATTCGAACAGTATCTCCATCAACACCATTTCCGTCATTCGGTTGGGTATTGGGTACAACAGCGATCGGTTTTTCGGTGGGGTCGGGTTCAGCATCCAATCGCGCAACTTGCGCATTGAGGACACCCGTTTCAGTAACTCGACCTCCATACTGAAGTTTATGGCCGGTTACCGGTTTAGGGAGGTCGCGATTTTGAAAAAACGCGCGGTTGACCTCTTTCTCCCCCGCCACTAGTCGCTTTTGCTCTTGGGGAAATCAAACCACACGCAGCGGCCGGATTTCCAACGCACCGCCTGCCAGGTATCAACGTCAAAATGAATCTCCACAATGCCGCAAGTGGGCACGTTCATTATGTTTTCCCCGCTCAGGTTATTGGCAAATTCAGTCAACCCGGGATTGTGTCCAAACAAAAAGACATGTTCGTTCTCGTTTGGTAACTGGCGCACAGCCCGCAGCATTTCGTCCGGGCTGGCGTGGTAGAGTTTTTTTTCCTCGACAATGTTTTTTTTCGGGTATTTCAGTTTCTCGGCAAAAATCCTGCAGGTGTCAAGGGCCCGCGTAGCGGTGCTGCTAACCATCAGGTCAACCAGCACTTCGCGTTCTTTTAGGCGTTTGGCCATTCGGGGAGCATCTTTTTTGCCCCGTTTGTTCAGGGGGCGGTCATGGTCAGCCAGGTTGGGCTCGTCCCAACTTGATTTGGCGTGGCGAACGAGAAAAAGCGTTTTCATCTACGAAAGCTACCGTATTCAGGCCAAAACAGATAACGAAAAACTTATCTTTGCAGTCGCATGTCGCAACGTCCGCTCGGAAAAGAGATCAAGTACACGACTCTGTATTGGTTCGTCAAGTTCCTCATTTTCGCTTCCAACAAATTGCCGCGCGGCTGGTGGTTAGCCTTCTGCGGTTTTTTAGGCAAGCTGGCCTACGCGTTTAGCCCCCGCAATCGCGAACTGGCCTTGGTGCACCTGGGCCTAGTGTATGGGCGCGAAAAATCACGGAAAGAGATCAATGAGCTCTGCAAAAATTTTTTTGTGATGCTGGGCAAAAATGCGGGGGACGTACTTCGATCCACCACCATGCGGTCGTTGGAGGATATTCTCAAGGTCGTGGAGGTGCACCACTACGAGAACTTTGAACGAGCTTACGCAAAAGGAAAAGGTGTAATATTTATTACCGGTCATATCGGGGCGTTTGACATGATGGTTACCTACATGTCGCTGCGCGGGCTAAAGCCTTATGTGATTGGTGCACCGCTGAAGGATGAGCGACTAAACGATTTGATGTTTGCTCACCGCAATGCTTTTGGTGCGGTGGCCGTGGAGCGCGGTAAGGAAATGGTGCGGCTCTTCAAGGCCCTCAAACTCGGTGGCTCGGTCGCCATGCTCATTGATGTGGACACGCGGGTAAAAAGCCGATTTGTAGAATTCCTGGGTATGCCGGCCGCCACACCGGTAGGGGCATCAATACTCGCTATGAAAACGGGTGCTGCGGTGATCCCCATGTTCATTCACCTGCGTGAGGATGGGCGGCAGCAGATTGATATTTTCCCTGAAGTGCCGGTGAAAACCGATGGTGACGAAGAAGCTGACCTGGTGGAGAATACCCAGCGGTTTACCCGCACCATTGAGTCGTATATCCGCCAGCACCCCACGCAGTGGACGTGGATGCACGAGCGGTGGAAAACCAAACCTGGGGAAGAGGAGCGGTAGGCTACTTCTTGAAAATAAAATAGACGGCCAGCACCAGGAACACAAACCCAATCAGGTGATTCCACCGGAACGTTTCCGTTTTGAAGAAGACAAGTGAGAAGAGCACGAACACCACCAGCGTAATGACCTCCTGAATAACCTTCAGTTTAACCAGGGAAAATGGCCCTCCGCAGCCTTTGAATCCAAAGCGATTAGCCGGCACCTGCAGTATATACTCAAAGAGGGCAATACCCCAGCTGATTAAAATGATCGTGAGCAAGGGCAGGTTCTGGCTCTTTCCGTGCCGAAATAGGCGGTCAATTACATATCTTTGCTCTTGACCCAGTTGTTTGTAATTTGTCATCGCAACACAAGTTTAAGTAACTTGGTCAATTGAAGGGAGGAGAAGTCCTCCTGTCTTTCAACCTCTTGTGTTGCACTTATTAGTTGAACTTAGAATTCATTTTTCTGGATTAGTTTTTTATTACATGAACCAAGTAAATGAATTTGATTTCATATTAGCTGGTGGAGGACTTTCTGGTCTCTCACTCCTATATGAGATTTTGTCGACACCGTCATTGTCAGAGAAGAGAATATTAATAATAGACTCTGAAAGAAGGCTTACTAATGATCGCACGTGGTCATTTTGGGAGTTGCCAGAATACCATATTCCGAATATTCCCAGTAAACAATGGAGATATGGAAAGTTGATTGATCAAGCAGGAAGTAGCATAAATTTTAATTTTGAACCATTCACATACAGGACAATACGGTCAAGTGACTATTATAAGTTTGTCTATGATCATGCTGCTAACAAGGATAACATTGTTTTTTATTATGACAATATTGTTTCATGCGACCCATCAGGCATTGTGAAGTGTTCTAACGCAGTCTTTACAGGAAAATTGATTATTAAGTCGTATTATGACAGGGACAAATTTCAAATTCCATCGGTTTTGGGCAGTACTTTAATATGGCAGCACTTCAAAGGGTGGATTATCAGAACTACTAAGGAAGTTTTTGACGAAAATACAGTTGTTTTAATGGATTATAGAATTGCACATGGGGATGAAACTCAGTTCATGTATGTATTGCCGTTCTCAAAGACGGAAGCGTTAGTTGAGTACACGGAGTTTACAAATAGGGACTTTAAACTTGTTGATAGTGATGGTTATATTAGGAACTACATAGAAGGTTATTTGTCTATCTCAGACTATCAGATTATGGAACAAGAGCTTAATTCTATCCCAATGACTGATTATATTTTTACCCCATTAATAAATAATAGAGTAATTAATATCGGGACTAATGCCGGCTATGTAAAGCCATCATCCGGGTATTGTTTCGTTAGGACTATCTTGAGAGTAAGAAACTTAGTTTCGTTACTTCAAACTAATGAATTAACTAATAATAAAATGAAGCCAAAATTTACTTTTTGGTTATTTGATTCTATTTTATTAAAGTCTTTTTCAATAGGAATCCTACGTGGACAAGATGTTTTTGTACAGCTTTTTAGAAGTCATAACAAGAATAATCAAGCCTTTTTAGTATTTAAATTTCTGGATGAGCGAACATCATTTATTGAAAATTTTAAAATCATATACTCGGTCCCCAAAAAACTATCACTAACTTATCTTTTCTTTAAAGGACTCGTCAGTGGCGAGTATCTTAAAAAGTTCTTTTTATAAACTTCTTATACGACCATGAGCGGTGGCTATCTTTGCCTGTCGGGGTAGGAATACAAAGACAACCTGATTGTCAGATCAAGTCTTACCTATTAGCACTCATGGTTTCCAGGCAAACCCTGACTTATTTCACCAACTTCTTGTATTTGATGCGGTGGGGCTGATCGTCACCCAAACGCTTCTTCTTGTTTTCTTCGTACTCACTAAAGCTGCCTTCGAACCAGAACACCTGCGAGTCTCCCTCGAACGCCAGGATGTGCGTGCAGACCCGGTCGAGGAACCAGCGGTCGTGTGAAATGATAACGGCACAGCCGGCAAAATTCTCCAATGCTTCTTCCAACGCTCGCAACGTGTTCACGTCAAGGTCGTTTGTCGGTTCATCCAGCAACAACAGGTTACCACCCTGTTTCAGCGCAATGGCCAGGTGCACCCGGTTGCGCATACCACCAGACAGTTCTTTTACTTTTTTCTGCTGATCGGTGCCGCTGAAGTTGAATTTGCTCACATAGGCACGGGAGTTCATCTCCTTGCCGCCAAGCATGATCAGGTCGTTGCCACCGGTGATGGCCTGGAAAACCGTATCCTCCGGTTTCAGATCATCATGTTCCTGATCAATGTAAGCGATCTTTACCGTCTCGCCAACTTTGAAGGTGCCCGTGTCCGGTTTTTCGCGGCCAATGATCATTTTGAAGAGAGTTGTCTTACCGGCTCCGTTCGGGCCGATGATCCCCACGATGCCGGCCGGGGGCAACGAGAAATTCAGATTTTCATACAGGAGTTTGTCGCCATATCCTTTCGAAACGCCCTGAGCTTCGATCACTACGTTGCCTAGACGCGGTCCGGGGGGAATGAAAAGTTCCAGCTTTTCTTCGCGCTCCTTGGTTTCCTGGGTCAACAGTTTTTCATAGTTGGTTAAGCGGGCTTTACCTTTGGCTTGTCGTCCTTTCGGGTTCATGCGCACCCACTCCAACTCGCGCTCCAATGCCTTTTGTCGCTTGCTTTCGGTTTTCTCCTCCTGCTGCAGGCGTTTCTGCTTTTGGTCGAGCCAACTGCTGTAATTTCCTTTCCACGGTATGCCTTCCCCGCGGTCCAGTTCAAGAATCCATCCGGCCACGTTGTCGAGGAAGTAACGATCGTGCGTTACCGCTATAATGGTGCCCTTGTACTGGCGCAGGTGTTCCTCCAACCACAATACGGATTCAGCATCCAGGTGATTGGTGGGTTCATCCAACAGCAGAACATCCGGCTCGCGCAGCAACAGGCGGCAGAGGGCCACCCGTCTTTTTTCACCACCCGACAGAAACTCAACCTTAGCATCGGGAGGCGGGCAGCGCAGGGCATCCATGGCCCGCTCAAGTTTGTGGTCCAGCTCCCAGGCATTAACGGCATCCAGTTTCTCCTGAATTTCGCCCTGCTTGGTGATCAGTTTCTCCATCTTATCCGGGTCTTCCATCACCTCGGGGTCGGCAAACTTTTCATTGATCGCTTCGAACTCGCGCAGCAGCGCTACGGTTTCGTGCACGCCCTCTTCCACAATCTCTTTTACCGTCTTGGTTTTGTCCAGTTGGGGTTCCTGCTCCAGCAGTCCAACGGAGTACCCGAGATCGGAAACCACTTCGCCCTGGAACTCCTTATCGATGCCGGCAATGATGCGAAGCAGCGAAGATTTACCTGACCCATTAAGACCCAGCACACCAATCTTGGCTCCATAGAAAAACGACAAATAGATGTTTTTGAGTACTTGTTTGTTGGGCGGGTAGATCTTGCTAACGCCCGACATGGAGAAAATGATTTTTTCGTCTGCCATAGGTGTGGAATAAGCCCGCAAATATAATAGAGGGACGCGTATGCCCGATAGTGGTGAAAAATCGCTCAAAACAGAGTCAATTCGGGGTATTGTGGCCTGGGAAATTCACCTCTTGCTGATGCACGAATTACTTCTATTTTTGCGGGAAATTTAATGGCGCTGATATGTACTGGACGTTGGAATTGGCCTCGTATCTCGAAGATGCACCCTGGCCCGCAACCAAAGATGAACTGATTGATTTTTCCATTCGTTCCGGGGCGCCACTCGAAGTGGTGGAGAACCTGCAGGAGTTGGAAGATGACGGACAGCCGTATGAAAGCATCGAGGAAATCTGGCCGGACTACCCGACCAAAGAAGACTTCTTCTTTAATGAAGATGAATATTGATCGTCTTGTGATGTGACAACGGAAAAGGGCCGACCGGCCCTTTTTTATTTCCGCGCTTTCAGCAAAGCCTCACCGATGACCAGATCTTCGGCTGTGGTAATCTTGATGTTCTCATAACTGCCCTCAAAAAGCGAGATCACGTGCCCCGCCCGTTCGGCTACACTGGCATCGTCTGTCAGGCTGGGGTCTTCCTTGATTTTATAGGCGTTTTTGATCACCGACACACGGAACGTTTGAGGGGTTTGCACCAAACGGAAACGCGACCGGTCTACCGCTTTGGTGTTGTCCTGGTCGGTCATGCGGATTGACTCTTTAAGCCGCACAGCTGCGATAGCCGTTTTGTGAACAGCCGCCAGGCGAAAGGACGCCCCGATAATGTCCGAACTTACCAGTGGCCGAACGCCATCGTGAATGGCCACCAGCCCCTCCGTAGATATTTTTTCTAACCCTCGTTTAACGGACTGAAAACGCGTTTCTCCGCCTGTTTGGAGGACCACCGGCTGGGTAAACTGAAATTTCTTAACGATTTCATGCCAGATCGGGAAGTCATCCTCGGGAAGCACCAGCACGATTTTGATGTGGGGGGAGTACCTGAAAAAAGCATCGAGTGTGTGGAGTAACACCGGCCGCCCGGCCAGTTCCAGAAACTGCTTGGGCAGATGGCTTTTGATTCGCGTGCCCTTGCCACCAGCCACAATGAGCGCATACTCAGTCATAATCGGTCGGGTTGCTTAACTTTGAGTTTTATGATGATCATCCGCATTCTGCTGCTAGGCTTCAGCGCTGCTGTCTTCACGTTTCTCATATACCGGTTGTTGCAGATTTACCGTTCCGGGCATCCGCAACGCAGCATGCAGTTAACCATTGGGGTTCTCTTATTGCTGCTGCCGGCTGTTGTCATTGTTGGCTTTATCAAGCCAACCTGGCACTATCTGCTGCTCTACCCGGTTGCGATCTCCCTGTTCCTTTATCTGGTCAGGTCCAACAAGTAGACCTTAGATAATCAGCATGGCATCGCCATAGCTCAGAAACTTGTATTTCTCTTTTTTGGCCGTTTCGTAAGCCTTCATCACCAGATCATAGCCACCAAAAGCACATGCCATCATCATTAACGTTGACTCCGGCTGGTGAAAGTTAGTGACCATGGCGCTGCAAATCTTGAAATCGTACGGTGGGAAGATAAACTTGTCCGTCCACCCGCTGCGCTCTTTCAACCGGTTAGTGGCCGACACGGCCGTTTCTAACGCTCGCATGGTGGTCGTGCCTACCGCGCAAACTTTGTTTTTATTTTCCAGCGCGCGGTTGACCACCTTCACGGCTTCGGCCCCCACAATGAAATTCTCGGAATCCATTTTGTGCTTGGTCAGATCTTCCACATCAACTGCACGAAAAGTGCCCAGCCCAATGTGCAGCGTAACAAACGTGAAGTCGATTCCCTTGATTTGAAGGCGCTTCATCAACTGCTTGGTGAAGTGGAGGCCGGCCGTAGGCGCAGCCACGGCACCCTTGTTTTTGGCGTAAATGGTTTGAAAACGCTCTTTGTCTTCCGGCTTTACCTTGCGCTTGATGTACTTGGGAAGTGGAGTTTCGCCCAGCGATTCCACCACGCGCTCAAACGACTCAGAATCTCCCTCGTAGAGGAAACGGATGGTGCGCCCGCGCGAGGTGGTATTATCCACCACTTCGGCCACCAGGTCGCCATCACCGAAGTATAACTTGTTGCCCACACGAATTTTTCTGGCCGGATCAACCAACACATCCCACAGGTGTAACTCGGGGTTCAGCTCGCGCAGGAGAAACACCTCGATTTTGGCACCGGTCTTCTCCTTTCGGCCGTATAACCGGGCCGGGAAAACCATGGTGTCGTTGCCGACAAATACATCGCCTTCGTCAAAGTAGTTGACAATGTCTTTGAAAACTTTGTGCTCGATTTTTCCGGTGGCTTTGTGGATCACCATCATCCGGGCATCATCACGATTTTCAGCCGGATCGTTGGCAATTAAACTGTTGGGGAGGTCGAACTTGAATTCGGATAATTTCATAAGCTTACGGGCCGGGCATAGCTACCCTATTTTATTTTAAAGGCTGCAAAAATAGGAAATTGTTTTAATTGGCCATTTTTGTAACCCAAAACCGCTTTTTCTGCGTTATTAGCAAAATGCTCACCCTCCGCCTGATTTACGAAAGCTTTGGATTTGCCTGGAAAGCGCTGCGATCCAACCTGTTGCGTACCATTCTCTCCCTGCTGGGGGTCACCATCGGAATCTTTGCCATCATTGCCGTCCTCACGCTGGTCGACTCCCTGGAGAAAAGCGTCAAGGACAGCCTGAATTCCCTCGGATCCGATGTTTTGTACGTGGACAAGTTTCCGTGGGATGGCGGAGGTGGTGGGCGCGATTGGTGGAAAAGTTACATCAAATGGCCTACCGCCTCGTATAAAGAGTACCGATTCCTGAAGTCGAATCTCCAGCACGCCTCAGCCATATGTGTGTATGCCGAGATCGGTAACGTTCGCGTGAAACGCGGAAGCAACAGTATTGGCCGGATTAACCTGACTGGCGCTTCTGACGGTTATGACAAGGTATTCGACACAAACATTCTGACGGGCCGCTATTTTAGTGAGGCCGAATTGAATGCCGGTCGCGATGTTATCATTCTCGGGTATCAATTAGCCGATAAGCTGTTTCCAAATGGCGAAAATCCTGTAGGAAAGATCGTCAAGATCAAAAACCGCGGTTTTGGTGTAATCGGGGTGTTGGCAAAAAAAGGAAAAGATGCTTTCGGTGGCGAGGGTGAAGACTACTCTTGCCTTATTCCGTACGATGCCATCCGAAAAATTTACAATACCGGAACAGGTCGTTGGTACGAATTCAACACCCGATCCATTATCGGCCTTAAGGGTATCTCAACCGATCTGGGCCTGGTTGAATTGGAAAATGAAACAAGGGGCTTGCTGCGGGTGAAGCGGGGATTAAAGCCGACCGAAAAAGAAAACTTTTCGATCAACCGGCCGGAAGCAATTTTGAAAATCATTAGCGGGGTTTTTGATGTGCTCAGCGTGGCGGGTTGGGTCATTGGCGGCTTTTCGATTCTGGTGGGTGGTTTTGGTATCGCTAACATCATGTTTGTCTCCGTGAAGGAGCGCACCAGCATTATCGGTTTGCAGAAATCGTTGGGCGCCAAGAACTATTTCATCCTGTTTCAATTTTTGTTTGAAGCCATTTTCCTCAGCCTCATTGGAGGGTTAGCGGGCTTGTTCCTGGTCTACCTGCTTACCTTGGCCCCGTTTGGGTCATTGCAAGTGATTTTGTCTGTGAAGAACATCGTGCTCGGGTTAACGGTATCCAGCCTTATCGGTGTGATAGCGGGTATTGTGCCAGCCGCGCTGGCTGCCCGCCTCGATCCGGTGACCGCTATTCGGGCAAACTAAAGCTGATAAGGCAACAAAAAAGGGGTTGACGTTTACGCCAACCCCTTTTTCTTGCTGAATCGATTGACTACTCCTCTTTCTTACCCTTCGCTTCTTCCCCGGTAGCAATTTTTTCTTTGATCTTCTTTTCCAGTTCGTCTGCCAATTCCGGATTGTCCTCAATCAATTGTTTTACGGCATCGCGGCCCTGGCCCAACTTGTTGCCGTTGTAACTAAACCAGCTTCCGGATTTCTGAATCACGTTGAGTTCCACGCCCAGGTCAACAATTTCGCCCGACTTGGAAATGCCCCTGCCGTACATGATGTCGAACTCAACTACTTTAAACGGAGGCGCCACTTTGTTCTTCACTACTTTCACCCGCACGCGGTTACCGGTTACATCATCGCTGGACTCCTTGATTTGTCCGATTCTCCGGATATCCAGACGCACCGAAGCGTAAAACTTCAAGGCATTACCACCGGTGGTGGTCTCGGGATTGCCGAACATCACCCCGATTTTTTCGCGAAGCTGATTGATGAACACACAGGCACATCCCGTTTTGCTAATGGTTCCGGTAAGTTTGCGAAGGGCCTGGCTCATCAGGCGTGCCTGTAAGCCCATTTTACTCTCGCCCATTTCGCCTTCTAATTCTCCCTTCGGTACCAGCGCAGCCACCGAGTCGATGACAATAATGTCAATCGCACCCGAGCGGATAAGGTGTTCGGCAATTTCCAACGCCTGCTCACCATTGTCGGGTTGCGAGATCAGGAGGTTTTCGGTGTCGATGCCCAGCCTCTCGGCATAACTCTTGTCAAAGGCGTGTTCGGCATCAATGAACGCAGCCATGCCACCTTTCTTTTGCGCTTCCGCGATCGCGTGCATGGTCAACGTTGTTTTGCCCGAGGATTCCGGCCCGTAAATCTCGGTTACACGGCCGCGGGGAATGCCACCAATGCCCAGGGCAATGTCCAACCCGAGCGAGCCGGTAGAAATGGCCGGTACATCGATTACCCGCTCGTCACTCAACTTCATCACGGCTCCTTTACCGTAGGTCTTTTCCAGTTTGTCGATCGTTAACTGGAGCGCTTTCATTTTCTCTTTTACATCACTCATATACTTGTATTTATTATTTCATTCGGGGATGCCCGGTTGGGCAGGCTCGGGCGGTGAAATTACATTCTGTTTGCAGAAATCAGGTAGGCAGCACTCTTTTATTTCTTGTATTATTGAAGTCGTGGAGTAAATCAGGCAGGGTATTGATTTTGAAAAAGAGCCAGTTATGCGGAGAAAGATTTTAGCGGTGGTGGCGTTGGTGGTGGTGGTCCTGGCGGTTTGGCAGTGGGAACTTCTTTCCTACGGCATCAACCAGGGCCTTTGGCAGTGGCGCATCGTTCGCGATGCGCGGCCCATTGCCGAGTGCCTGGCCGACCCCACGTTCCCCGACTCACTGAAGGCTAAACTTCGACTTATTCCGGCCATTCGCCAGTTTGCCATCGATTCACTGGGCCTGCACGACACGGAAAACTACCAGGCGGTGTACGATCAAAAGGGGAAGGAAATTCTTTGGGTCGTCATGGCCTGCGAACCCTTTGCCTTGCGCGCCAAGGAATGGACATTTCCGGTGGTGGGCAGCGTTCCGTATAAGGGCTATTTCGAAAAGCCAAAAGCTGAGCATGAACGCGATCAATTGATGGCGGCCGGCTACGATGTGTCCATTCGCAATCCGGGCGGCTGGTCCACACTCGGTTGGTTCAACGATCCGATACTAACCGGCATGCTGAGCCGTGACGAAGGAGACCTGGCCAGCCTCATCATTCACGAGATGGTGCACGCTACACTTTGGGTGCGGGACAGTGTAGATTTTAATGAGAATTTGGCTTCGTTTATTGGCGATACAGCCGCCTATTCTTTTTTAAGATCACATTTTGGCGAACATTCACCTCAATACCGGGCCTACCTGGAGGATGATCAGGACTATCGTAAATACAGCCGACATGTCATTCGGGGCACGCGGCAACTGGACTCTCTCTATCGCACATTTAGTCCCATTGACTCGGTCGCGGTGAAACAGCAAAAGAAGCAGGAATTGATTCACGAAATTATTTCCACGATGGATACGTTGAGCCTTTATGATAAGCCAAAGCGAACCTCGAGATTTCTCAAGAAGCTACCCAACAACACGTATTTTATTTCATTCCTGTATTACCAATCGCGGCAATCACAGTTTGACGAAATCCTCGAACGGCAGTTTAACGGTAACATCCGCGCGATGATCCAACACTACCGGGAACGGTACCCCCAGTAGGGCCTATTTCGTGTCAGTCATTAAGTAATTGTTAAGTGCATAACACTGCGTTTCAATTCGCTTAATTTCTCTCTACTTTTGACGTGTTAATCATTCACACCTATGGGTAAGCCATCGCACAAAGTACTCGTTGTAGATGACGAAGAGCCCATTTTGGAGTTACTGAAGTACAATCTCGAAAAGCAGGGCTTTGAAGTTGAAACCGCTTCCAACGGCATTGAGGCCGTGGACACGGCCCGCAGGTTTCACCCGGATCTCGTTTTGCTGGATATCATGATGCCCAAGATGGATGGCGTGGAGGCTTGCCGGCAGATTCGCGCAACACCCGAACTGCAAAATATCTTTATCGTTTTCCTGACCGCCCGCGCAGAGGAATATTCGGAGGTAGCCGCTTTCGATGTGGGGGCCGATGACTACATCCTGAAGCCCATCAAACCCCGGGCGCTGGTGAGTCGGATTAATGCCCTGTTTCGCAGGGATTCCAAGAAGAAGAATACCGCAACTCAAATCAATGTGGGTGGTTTACTCATTGACCGCACCAGCTACACCATTAAAGTCAAGAACAAGGAATTCAGCTTGCCCAAGAAAGAGTTTGAATTGCTGTTCTTCCTGGCGCAAAATCCCAATAAAGTGTTTAGCCGCGATGACTTGTTGCAGAATATCTGGGGAACTGATGTTTACGTGTTGGCGCGTACGGTTGACGTACATATCCGAAAAGTGCGCGAAAAGATTGGAGATGACTATATTACCACGGTAAAAGGCGTGGGATATAAGTTCAATCTTCAGTAATCCATGGTTTATAGTGCCCGGGTACTGGCCTTATTGTTGGCTGGCAGCATCGCGCTGGTAACCGGCTCGTTTCTCTCGTTACTCGAAGGTATTGATTTTAGCGAGGTATTGGTGGCCTCCGCCATTAGTTTCTCCAGTGCCTACCTGCTGGTGTTTGTGGTGCTGGAGTTCCTGATCTTCAAAGAGATTAACAAAATCTACAAGTTGATGGGCAAGCTTCGCAAACGCGAGTTATCCGGTCTCTCAAAAGCAAAATCGGGTGCGCTTAATCCCTTGCAGAAAATCAATGAAGAGATATTTGCGTTTGCCTCACTCAAGCAAAAGGAGATTGATGAGTTGAAAAAACTGGAAGCCTTCCGAAAGGAATTTATTGCCGATGTCTCGCATGAGTTAAAGACTCCCATTTTTGCCGCCCAGGGTTTTGTTCATACGCTGTTGGATGGTGCCGTGAACGACAAACAGGTGCGCACCAAGTTTTTGAAAAAGGCAGCCAAAAGCCTGGATGGCCTCGATGCCCTGGTGCAGGACTTGCTCACACTCTCGCAAATTGAGACCGGTGACATCAAGATGCACTTTGAGCAAATTGATTTGCGGAAGTTGGCGGAAGAAGTAATCGATCAGTTTGAGGAGAAGGCCGAAAAGAAAAAAGTCAGGCTGAAGCTGGATGCCAACGGCCATGAGCGGGTGTTGGCTCACGCGGACTGGCAACGCATCGGACAGGTGCTCACGAACCTCGTTTCAAACGCGATCAACTACACTCCTGAAGGGGGTGAGGTTAGCGTATCTTTTGAAGTTTCGAAAAAAAATGTGTTGGTAGTTGTGCGAGATACGGGTGTGGGCATTCCGGCCGCTGATGTGCCCCGTATATTTGAACGTTTTTATCGGGTGGATAAAAGCCGCAGCCGGGAAAAAGGAGGAACCGGTTTGGGTTTGGCCATTGTCAAACACATACTGGAAGGCCACTCCACCCGGGCAGAAGTGGACAGTACGGTCGGAAAGGGCTCCACATTTAGTTTTAAGTTAACACGAACAAAAACAGGGGAGGAGGATTGAGTATGAACAACTTTCTGAAATTTTCGATTGCTGCTCTTTTGCTTGGACTAACTGTGCCAATTCATGCGCAAGACTCGCTAAAGAATACGCTGTCTTTTCAAATCGGAGTGGCGATCCCAACCGGGTCATTTGCCAAAGCAGATGCGGCCAACGAGCAGCAAGGCTTTGCTCTTCCGGGTTTTTCCGCAAATCTGGAATTGGTGGCGGGTTCAAGGGCTCCTCTAGGGTGGGCTTTCCGCGTTGGATTGGCGAGAAACCCACTTCGTGACAGTGCTTATGTAAGCGCACTCGAAGAGAGCCGAGGTTCAAAGATCACGAGTTTTTCAATTGAACATGGCTGGCGTTCAACGCAGTTACTTACCGGCCCGGTTTTTCGAATTCCCAGCGGACGGGTTGAGATAGATGTCAAATTTTTGGGAGGAATAGCTTTTGCTCTGGCGCCAAAGGCAAGTTTCATTGAGCAACGAGCAGGCGCTCCCTTTGGTTCCCAGGTTTTGTTGACACCATCCGTTATTAACCCGAGCTTTTCGTTTGTCACCGGAGTCAGTGCCCGAATACCGTCCTCGACTAAAACCGGTGTCGTGTTGGGCGTGGAATACTCTAGTATGGTAATGAAGAGGGATTATGAGCTGTTTGCAAATCAACGAGATGTTATTTTAGGTCGCGTTGTTGCTAATAATATTGTAATTTCGGTTGGCATCGCCTTTTGAAAAAGTGAAACGAGCCACAATACAACCGTATATCCTTTTCGAAGATTCGGACTTTCTCATCATCAACAAGCCGCCTTTGGTTTCAACGCTGGAGGACCGGCAGGATGCCGATAACATCCTGAGCCTGGCGCGGGCGTATGACCCCAACGCCCAGACCTGCCACCGGCTTGACAAGGAGACGTCAGGTGTTCTGGTCCTGGCACGCAACCCACAAACCTATCGGCATGTTAGCCTTCGGTTCGAGCATCGCGAAGTGAGGAAGATCTACCATGCGGTAGTCCAGGGAACCCATTCGTTTCAGAATCGGGAGGTAGATGCTCCGTTGGAGGTGCAACGTGATCATACGGTAAAGATTACCCGGGGTGGCAAGCCTGCCCTCACCTACTTTTCAACCCTGGCGGTCTACCGGGGCTATACCTTGGTCGAATGCCGCCCGGTGACGGGACGCACCCACCAAATACGGGTTCATCTGGCCTCCCTGGGCGCCCCCATCGTGTCCGATGGGCTTTATGGGGGAAAGCCTTTTTTCCTCTCCACCTTAAAGGGGGGATATAACCTAAAGCGCGATGCCGAAGAGCAACCGCTGATGCACCGGGTGGCCTTGCACGCAATGTCATTGGAATTCCAGGACTTAAATAGTCAACGGAGGCGATTTTCCGCAGCCTATCCGAAAGATCTCAAAGCATTGGTCACCCAGTTGGAAAAGGCGGGCCGCTAGGGGCATATTATTTCGCCTTCCTTTGCATTTTCAGAATCTTGCGCCTACTTTTGTGTCCCTTTTTCGGGGGGTATATTCATTTTTAAGCGATTTTAAACGATTTTAACGTGGATCATAACAGTTACAAAACCATTCAGCCGAACAAGGCATCCGTCCAGAAAGGATGGGTATTGGTGGACGCGAAAGATCAAACTCTGGGGCGTGTGGCCAGCCAGATTGCTCATATTATTCGCGGAAAGAACAAGCCGGATTTTGCCCCTCATGTCGACAATGGCGATCATGTGATCGTGATTAACGCTGAAAAGGTTAAGATGACCGGAAAGAAGTGGACTGACCGCGTGATTTTTACCTATTCCGGCTACCCGGGCGGTCAAAAATTGCTGACGCCAAACATGATCAAAGCGAAACATCCGGCCCGTCTGGTCGAGCATGCTGTTCGTGGCATGTTGCCGAAGAATGCCATGGGCCGCGAATTGTTCCGCAGCCTTCACGTGTATGTGGGTGACAAGCACCCGCACGAAGCACAACAACCTAAAGAAATTAAATTCTGATAAATGGAAATCATCAACGCCATTGGCAGACGCAAGACCTCGATTGCCCGCGTATACGTAAAGCCGGGCAAGGGCGCCATTACGGTGAACGATCGCGAACTCAGCGACTACTTTAAATCCGAAATCCACCAAACATTGGCCAAGCAGGCCCTTGCCATTGCGAAAGCCGATGGCCAGTATGACGTAAGCGTAAATGTAGAGGGTGGTGGAATTAAAGGACAGGCAGAAGCGATTCGTCTGGGCATTGCCCGCGCCCTGGTGCAGATCAACGGTGAAAACAAACCCGCCCTGCGCAAGGAAGGTATTTTGACTCGCGACAGCCGCATGGTGGAACGTAAGAAGCCGGGCCGCAGAAAGGCGCGCAGGAGATTCCAGTTTAGCAAGCGTTAATCGATTGACACTACGAAACATGGCAGATAAAATCACAACCCAGGATTTGATGGAAGCCGGAGTTCACTTCGGGCACCTGACCCGCAAGTGGAACCCCCGCATGGCCGAGTACATCTTCATGGAGAACAACGGCATCCACCTCATTGACCTGAACAAAACGCTGAAGTGCCTGGAGGAGGCTGCTTTTGCGCTGAAGAACATCGTTCGCTCCGGTCGCAAGGTGATGTTTGTAGCTACCAAAAAGCAAGCAAAAGATATCATTACCCAGGAAGCCCTGCGCCTCAACATGCCATTCGTAACCGAGCGTTGGTTGGGTGGTATGCTCACCAACTTTGCTACGATCCGCAAGTCGCTGAAGAAGCTGGCGCAGATCGAGAAGTTGATGAAGGACGAAGCGTACGACAACCTGACGAAGAAAGAAAAGTTGACCATTACCCGCGAGAAGGCCAAGTTGCAGAAGCAGTTGGGCGGTATCTCTGACCTGAACCGCTTGCCGGCTGCTCTTTTTGTAGTGGACGTAAAGCGTGAGCATATCGCGGTGGCCGAAGCTCAGAAATTGAATATCCCCGTGTTTGCCATGGTGGATACCAACTCAGATCCCTCGGATATTGACTTCCCGATTCCCGCCAACGATGACGCCTTCAAGTCGATCTCAATTGTAACCGGCTATATTGGTAAGCATATTGAGGAGGCCTTGATGGAGCGGAAAAAGGATAAGGAAGAGGCCAGCCTGAAGAGGGAAGAAGATGAGAAACGCAAGGTGGACGAAGCTGTCGAGTCCAACTAAGGCGTGACACGTATTGTCCACGCCTACCCGCGTGGCCGAGTAAAACCATTTGCAAGCATCGGCCTACCAGCCGATGCTTGTTTTTTTAAAAACACACGAAAACAAACTGAACAGATATGATTAGCGCACAAGACGTAAACAAACTCCGCAGCATGACCGGTGCGGGCATGATGGATTGTAAAAAGGCTCTTACCGAAGCGAACGGTGACTTCGAGAAGGCCATTGAAATACTCCGCAAAAAGGGACAGAAGGTTTCGGCCTCCCGCTCGGACAAGGAAGCCAAGGAGGGATCGGTTTTTGTCAAGACTTCCGATGACCGTAAGTCGGCCGTGTTGATTGCACTGAACTGCGAGACTGATTTTGTTGCTAAGAACGATGAGTTTCAAAATCTGGGTAAGTTGATTGCCGAAACTGCGTTTGCCAAAAAACCGGCTTCTATTGATGCCTTGTTGGCGGAGAAAGCTGGAAGCCTCTCGCTTAGCGAGAAGATCACCGAGTTGGTAGGCAAGATTGGCGAAAAGATAGAAGTGAAAGATTACGTTACCATGACCGGTGAAGCCGTAGTGCCGTACATCCACGCAGGCAGCAAACTGGGTGTATTGGTCGCCTTAAAGGGCGTTAATGGCAAAGACGTAACCGATGCCGGCAAAGACGTGGGCATGCAAATCGCAGCTATGAATCCGGTTGCCGTGGATGAGACCTCGGTGGATAAATCTTTGATTGAAAAGGAGCTTGAAATAGCGAAGGCCCAGATTTTAGCCGAAGGCAAACCGGAGCATATGGTGGAGAAAATTGCCCAGGGCAAATTGAATAAGTTCTTCAAAGAAAGCACGCTGGTTCACCAGGCGTTCGTAAAGGACAGCAGCAAAACGGTAGCCCAATATCTTGATGGTATCACCAAAGGATTAACGGTTGCAGAGTTTAAGCGCGTGACGATCGCCTGATTGCTGCGAATGAACTGAAATGAAAAAGGGAGCGAGAGCTCCCTTTTGTTTTTAACTTGTTTTAGTGGACAAAAGTAAACGAACAACCAGGTGCAACCCGGAACCGATGTTGCAGAGACAAAGTGTAAATGAAAAAATAAGGCCCTTTTGACTAAGCAGGTTAAGGATGAAGTCGGATGGAGTACTTTCCAGAAAATCAAAAAGCACGAGCAAGCCAAACACCACGTTAAACCCTGACCAACCTAATCCCAGTAGGATCGTTTCCACCCTCAGGTCTTTTATAGCAGACGTATTTATTGCTCGCCAGGCTACATAAATCCACCCCAGGGTGATCAACAAGAACATGAAATGACTCACGCCACAACTTTATTTTTGCTGAGCATACGCAAGATGATGTACCCGCTGTGACTCAGGCAAAAGTACCCCGCCCCATACAGCACATTGAGCAATGCTACCTTAACACCTCCGGAAATCACCGCGAGAGGCAGTGTCTCGTTCATAGCTTCCAAAGCGTCAAACATTTGAAGAAAACCAACGAGCGTACCGAAAACGCCATACATAAAAATGAGTATGCCCAATTGTTTCAGGACATCCATCATAATGGAATCGTAATTCTTCTTGATAAGAATCCATAGAAAAATACCTACATTAATAAAAAACAGAATAGTGAGAGGTGCCATGAAATGGATGGCTCCTTCAATGTGATGACTGAAATAGGCAAAGGCTAACATAAAATTGAATTTAGGTTTTTTAATTCGTTTGGGCAATAGTACGCCAGTTCAGTCGCTTAATTTTGGTTTTGTTGCAGTGCGTTGAAAACATACTGGATATTGCGGTATGTGATGAGGATGTGGTGAAAAGCATACTTAAATTGTCGAAAAGGCATATAGCGAATTTTAGCCGCATCTTTTTTCTTATCTATGCCGCATGAATCCTGTGAATAAATTCCTGGATAATCTCTTTGCGCGAAGGCGTTGGTCGATTCATTTACTTTTCTGGTTGGCCATCCTGTTGTTGTATGCGGTTTTCTTTGGCCGTCAAAATAACAATTACGCCCAAACTTTTTTTTTCGTGGGACTATTAATGCCGGTGACGATCGGCCTGACTTATTTTTTTAACTATTTCCTGATACCACGATACCTGATTACCGGCCGATATCCGGCATTTATTCTGTATTCACTCTACGCACTGCTGACCGCTCTTTTTTTGGCTATGATGGTTGTATTGCTCACGTTTATGGTCATGGCTCGTGTGCACATTCATCAAATGGATCCGGCTTCGCTGGATATCTTTTTTCTGTTGACGTCCCTGTTGATGGTCGTCTTCCTGGCTGCGGCAATTAAGATGGTGAGCCACTGGCGAAAGTCGAAGGAAGATTACCAACAGTTGATGCGCGAGCGGGTCGAAACAGAACTGAAACTCCTAAAAGCGCAACTCAATCCGCACTTCTTATTCAATACCTTAAATAATTTGTACTACCTCACAACCCAAAAATCGGACCGGGCACCTCAGGCTGTTTTGCAATTGAGTGAGATATTGGATTATGTGCTTCATGCTGGCAAATCGGACTTCGTGCCGTTACCAAGCGAGCTACATCAGGTAAATAATTATATCGCTCTGGAGATGCTTCGTTATGAAGGCCGGGTTACGCTGAAGGAGCACGTGGAGGGTGACCTGCAGAAATACCAGATACCACCCATGACCCTTGTTGGCCTCGTTGAAAATGCATTCAAGCACGGTGTTATGCCACTGGCAGCCGGAGCCTGGATCCGACTCAGTGTGCATGCTGCGGAAGACTCACTTCGCGTGTCAGTTTGTAACAGCAGAAAACAAGGCCCCGTCAATCCGGGTGTTGGACTGGCGAATTTGACAAGTCAGCTTTCCCTCTTGTATGGACCAAACCACACGTTGAGGATTGAACAGCATAACGATGAGTTTTTGGTCAATCTTACCCTGAAATCATGAGTGCCGGTTGCCTTATCATTGATGACGAGCCGTTCGCCCGCAAACTTCTGGTCGAGCATGTATCAAAGGTAGAGGGACTTCACGTGGTAGGGGAGTGCGTCAATGCCGTAGAAGCAACGGCCTGGCTGCGCGCCCAACCGGTGGACTTGATTTTTCTGGATGTTCAAATGCCGGAGATTTCAGGGTTGCAGTTTATCCGGTCTTTGAAGAATGCGCCTGCCGTTATCTTCACCACGGCCTATCGCGATTTTGCGCCTGAAGCTTTTGATGCGGATGCCGTAGACTACCTGGTAAAGCCGATTTCATTTGAGCGTTTCCTTAGGGCGGTAAACCGGTTTCTTGACGATTACGAGGCGATTTCAGGTTCAGAGAGAACATCACGTGCGGACGATCATGTGATCTACATTCGGGCAGACCGAAAAACGGTTAAGCTGGCGCTCGCGGATGTGCGTTACATCGAAAGCCTGGACGATTATGTGAAAGTTCACACCAGCAACAAGGCCTGGGTTACCCGGGAGAACATTAGCAAGCTGGCTCAACACCTGCCGGAATCATTCGTGCGAATTCACCGATCGTTTATCATCAACACCAGGTTTTTGACGGCCTTTACCGGTGAAAGCGTGTTTCTGGACAAACAGGAACTTCCTTTGGGAAGAGCATTTAAGCATGCTGCCCTCCAGCAGATGAAAATGCGCCATCCGTAACTGAGTTTTTTCAAAACCTTTCAACCCTTTTTCAGCGAATAATCTGCCATTAACGTTACCCAACATGAAGTTTGATGCCATCCGCGTATTCTAAAGCGCCCTGCTAAGCGGGCGATATGCGGCTCTTTTTCGTATGGCAAAAATCCGCATTCCGGCAGATCGATTTATTAACCTTAAATTCAAACGTTCATGAAAGCTTTTTCCAAAGCATCGTCTATTCTTCGTCTTTTTAAAGAGGCCATCCTGGGCTCCGAACAGAATTTTACCGAGGGCAATATCAACCGTGCCATTTTCCTGCTTTCCGTTCCTATGATCCTGGAGATGTCCATGGAGGCATTGTTTGCCGTAGTGGATGTGTTTTACGTAAGCCGGCTTAACGACAATGACGCACTGGCTGCCGTGACATTGACCGAATCCATGCTCACCTTAATTTACTCCATTGCCATTGGATTAAGCATGGGGGTTACAGCCTTGGTAGCCCGCAGGGTGGGCGAGAAGGATATTCCCGCTGCCTCCGTTGCCGCAGTTCAGTCGCTTTACATCGGGGTGGGTATCTCCATCGTGATTTCCGTGGTTGGGTTGATTTTCGCGAAAGATCTCCTCGCGTTGATGGGCGCCAGCGCGTCCATCATTCAGAATTGTGCGGGCTACACCCAGTGGATGCTGGGCGGGAACCTCACGATTATGCTCTTATTTCTGATCAACGCGATTTTTCGCGGGGCGGGCGATGCCTCACTGGCGCTGCGTGCGCTCGTGATCTCCAATGGGCTGAACATCATGCTCGATCCCATTTTCATTTTCGGTTTTGGCCCGATTCCCGCCTTTGGCGTGGAAGGGGCAGCGATCGCCACCAACATCGGGCGCGGGCTTGGCGTATTGTACCAGATTTATCACCTCTGGAAAGGTAAGGGGCTAATCAAAGTCCATGTCGAGAACTTTATGCTCCAAACCAAGGTGATGGCCAACCTCATCCGGATTTCGGTGGGCGGTACGCTTCAATTCCTGATTGGGTCGGCAAGCTGGATTTTTCTGGTGCGGATTATCTCCACATTTGGCAGCGAAGCGCTGGCAGGATATTCCATTGCCATTCGCGTCATCATATTCACCATACTGCCTTCGTGGGGCATGGCCAATGCTTCAGCCACCCTGGTCGGCCAGAACCTGGGGGCAGGGCAACCCGAGCGGGCCGAACAATCGGTCTGGAAGACGGGCTTTTTTAATATGATCTTTCTGGTAGGCGTGATGATCATATTCCTCCTTTTCGCACGCTCCATACTGGAGTTCTTCACCCGGGATGAAAAAGTAATTGAGGTGGGAATCGAATGCCTGCGCGTGATTGCCTTGGGTTATGTGTTTTACGGCTATGGCATGGTGATCGCCCAGTCGTTTAACGGAGCCGGAGATACCCGAACCCCTACGCTGCTGAATTTTTTTGGCTTTTGGTGTTTTCAGATTCCGCTGGCCTATGCGCTGGCCATCACGTTTGAGTTTGGCCCCACGGGTGTTTATGCCGCGATTTCCATAGCCGAATCCGCCATCGCCATAGCGGGTATCCTTATTTTCCGGCAGGGAAAGTGGAAGGGCGTTAAGATTTGATTAAAGCAGTCAATGGTTAATGGTCAATAGTCCACGTTCTATCGACCGTTAACCATTGTCTATCGACATCAACTATTTCTGCTCTTTTTTACTAAATGCAGCTTTTATGGCATTCTCCAATTCGTTGGCCGCTCGTTTCAGACTATCCTCTACTTCTTTCCAGCGCTCTTTGTTTTCAGCCTCATTCTTGAATTTTTCGGCTGAGGTTTTGAGCTCCTCAAACTTGCTGCGCAAGTCGGCTTCGGCACGATTTCCAGCCACTTTGGCCTCCGCCATCAGTTGATCCATTTTTTTGCCGAATTCCTTGAAAAACTTTTCGGCTCGGCCCTCTTCATTTGCTTCCATAACGGGTTATTTTTTTACAATTTACAAACCCTAATCCGAAAAAACATGAGCACACATGATCCGCTGGTTCACATCCAGCACCTGCTGGAGAGTAAATCAACAGCCAAGCAGATTACGTATAAGAACCTGCTGCTCGCGTTTGACCAACTCAAGAAAGAATCGAAGCGCATCGCAGACGAGCTTCAGAAGCGGGCACACCCCGGTGATGAGGATGTTACCGTTTATTTCAAGGAAATCAACGAGCATGAGTTCCATGTGAAGTTGGCCGGTGATCTGCTCGTGTTTGTCCTGCACACCAATGTGGTCACGCTTGACGGTAAGAATCCCGTTATGCAAGACCCCTACATTCTGCAGAATGAAGTCAATCGGTACTTTGGGCAGATCATGATCTACAATTTTATGGCGGATAGCCTGAAGTTTAACCGGGTAAACGACCCCGGCTATTTGCTGGCGCGCGTGTTGTTAAATCACGAGAACCGTTTTCTGGTCGAGGGCGAAGGTCAGTTGGGTGTGGATTATGCGGGCATTTCCCCGGGGCCCGTGACTGACGCTGACCTGAACAACATCGTTAAACTGTCGCTGACCATTGCCATCGAAATTGATCTCATGGCTCCGCCCTTTCCGCAGGTCCGGTTTATCACCCTACACCAGAAAATGGAAAAAACCCAGGAGTTGGGAGGCGGACAGAAAATCGGATTTCGGATGAATTTTCAGGATAAGCTCACAGGATGAGCGTGGGTCGGGCGGGGTTTGCGATCCAAATGCGCGCGTTGTACTTTTGGCCATGACCCTGAAATTTTGCCGGTTGAGTATTATTCTGGCGCTAGCCGTTCTGCTGGCAGCTTGCCAATCAACTCACCACAGCGGCACCCGCAAACAGAAGAAAAACTACAAGCCGGGTAAGCCCATTCCCTGCCCGATTAAGGACTGCTAACCATGCTGAAGAAGATTGTCATCGCCATCGATGGGTATTCTGCGTGCGGCAAGAGCACAACGGCACGTGAGGTCGCTCGTGTACTGGGCTATCGGTACATTGATAGTGGTGCTATGTACCGGGCTGTTACCCTGTACTTCCTCGAGCACCACGTGGCGGTTACCAATCCCAAGGAAGTTGACCGGGCATTGCAGCAAATTCGGGTTTCGTTTGCGGTTAGTCGCAAAGGGAATTCAGAAATTTTTCTAAACGGTTTGAGTGTGGAGCAGGAGATCCGGCAGATGCGGGTGTCGGCTGCCGTTAGCCAGGTAAGTACGCTAAAATCTGTACGCCTTGCCATGGTCGATCAACAGCGCAAAATGGGGAAGCAAAAAGGTATTGTGATGGATGGCCGTGACATCGGCACGGTGGTGTTCCCGCAGGCCGAACTCAAACTTTTTCTGACAGCCGAATTGTTGACCCGCGCTTTTCGAAGGCAGCGGGAGTTGTTGGAACGAGATGAAATGGTGGATCTGGATCAGGTAATTGAAAACCTGGTGGAACGCGACCGTATTGACAGCAGCCGGGCTGAAAGCCCGTTGAAAAAAGCACCGGATGCATACGAGATAGACACCACGCACGTCACCATTGATGAGCAGGTGGATGAGGTGGTGAGGTTATCACTTTCAGCCATGATGGCCGGCCCCCCGGCTGCCCCATAAATGCAGTTTAAAAAGGCGTTAAACAAGGTTTTTTCTTTGATTATCGGCCCTTTGCCGGACAGATAATATTGCTAATTTTGCCACCGGCCAAAATCCACTGTGGCACGCATAGACATGGGCAAAAACATTCGACTC
>Ga0068872_10000224_pt1 | contig 48141 bp, 56 predicted proteins | sample NOAtaG_7_FD_66441 | JGI IMG/M metagenome (GOLD analysis project Ga0068872, IMG submission 66441) | Freshwater lake microbial communities from Lake Erie, under a cyanobacterial bloom - NOAA_Erie_Diel1S_2200h metaG | ecosystem: Environmental > Aquatic > Freshwater > Lake | place: USA: Ohio, Lake...
AAAGGGTCAGTGGCATTATGAACTGGCCCGGGAGTTGGCCGACCTGCGTAAACGCGGCGTTCTAATTATTGGAAGTGGCAACATGGTGCATAACCTGAGAATGGCAGCTTTTGATAAGTTGGATACTCCAGGTTATGGATATGATTGGGCTATTGAAATGAATGAGGTCTTTAAAAAACACATTCTGTCACGAAACCACCTTCCACTAATCGAATACGAAAGACTTGGTCCTGCGGCATCTTTGGCCATTCCAACACCTGATCATTATTGGCCTCTGATTTATGCTCTTGGACTTTCCTCACCAAAAGAAGAAATAGAATTATTCAATGATGAGCTCCTGGCCGGCTCTCTGACCATGACTTCTGTAATTTTCTACGGAAAATAAATCGTCTGGTCAGATCATTCGTGAAACTGCGCCAATGTAGCGCTCCGGAACTTCACCCTTGGTTGCCGTTTCATAGTCACTGTAGGTGCAAGGCACTAGGGATGCCCGTTTTACTCCGGGTATTTCCATCCACCAACGATCGGTTACCTTACTTTTAAAGAAGGTGATGCTCTCCTGCTCCACCGGCATGGCCACTGTGAATTTCAAAAAATCATTGGAGCGGAAGTCCTGTTCATTTTTTCGGAATCCATATCCTTCAATAAAATACCAAACCATAGTGGCTACCACAGCGGCTGTTTTGAGCTGCTCATCATCAAGCGAAGGATTGTACTCATAAAAACCTGCTGAACTGAGTTTCTCGTTCATTCCAGCATACCAACACAACTGACACGCCTCCTCCCCGGTTAACCCAAAGGGTTGAGCACGCTGATTACCCGGAGCATCGGAAGAGCGAATGGCGGTAATGTCAAAGGAAAGCATGTCTGCACTTCGGATGGCCGGCTCCATCTCTTGCAAATTTGTGCGCATGGTTCCCAAGCGATAGGCCTCAAAAAATAATTTTTCAAGTACTGCACTCAATCCCGGATCTACCAAATAGCTCTGATGCGCCAGATGTGTGTAACTGAATAAATAATTCGGATCGTGCATCAACACCTTATTGATGTGCTGATTGTTTAGTGGGAATTCGTAACCTTCCTCCAAATCAAGAAAAGCATCCACATTCAGGAAGCTGATCAGCTTATTCAAGTCCTGGTAGGACCGATACTGACCAATATCCAGGTCGTGTGTTCCGCCCAGAATAAGTGGAAGCGTATTGTTTTCCAGCAACAACCGACAGACCTCACTAAGACGTGTATACGTTTCTTCCAAATCCATTCCCGGCCTCAAATTTCCCAGGTCAACCACCTGGACAGACGCCGAACCCTTTTTAAGCTGATATAATTTTTTTCGAATTACATCAGCAGCGCCTGCACAACCGTGATTAGAATCTGTTCCCCGCTCCTCAGGAACGCCAATGATGGCGATGTTCGCGGATCGGTAGTCCGGAATCTTCTCATCATAGACGCGAATGTTTTTGAAAAAACTGCCCGTAGCCGAAATTCCCTTGAATGTTTCTTCCGGGACAGGTGAGAAAAATAGGGTTAGGTCCATGGGGCCGGGGTTTCGACAAATCTACGTTTAATGCCGTGCAAAATAAATAGCCCCGGGTGACCGGGGCTATTGGATATCATTAGGCACGGTTAAACAGAGCCTTTCGTCAAGAGCTACTGATTAGCCTCCGAAGTCGTCGAATCGAATATTTTCTTTCGGAATTCCCAACTCATCAAGCATCTTAAATACAGCTTGGTTCATCATAGGAGGACCGCAGAGATAATACTCTACATCCTCGGGGGCAGGGTGACTCTTCAGGTAATTATCGAAGAGACACTTATGAATGAATCCAGTATAACCATCTGCCTCCTTATCATCGAGGCTCTTTTTGACTTTCCAGTTATCCTCCGGAAGCGGCTCCGACAATCCAATATGGAAATTAAAGTTCGGGAACTCGTTCTCAATCTTTCTGAAATGCTCAGTGTAGAAAAGTTCTTTCTTAGAACGACCACCGTACCAGTAGGAAACTTTGCGGTTGGTCTTCTCCGTATGGAAAAGGTGGAAGATTTGCGCACGCAGTGGAGCCATACCGGCACCACCACCGATGTAAATCATTTCACGTTGTGTCTTATTGATATGGAATTCTCCGTAAGGACCAGAGATGGTTACCTTATCACCAGGTTTGCGGGAGAAAATATAGGATGAACAAATACCAGGGTTCACATCCATCCATTTGTTATTGGCACGATCCCAAGGTGGTGTGGCCACACGGATATTCAGCATGATGATATTACCTTCTGCCGGATGGTTGGCCATAGAGTAGGCGCGGAAGATGGGCTCTTCATTTTTCATTTTAAGATCCCACAGCTTGAACTTATCCCAGTCGGACTGAAACACATCGGGCTTATGTCCTAAATCAGGATGAGGGGCAATGTCAATATTTTTAAAGTCAACTTTGATGGCTGGTACGTCGATCTGAATGTAACCGCCTGCTTCAAAGTTGAGTGACTCACCAGGTGGCAGTTTCACAACGAACTCCTTAATAAACGTGGAAACGTTGTAATTAGAAATAACCTCACATTCCCATTTTTTAATACCAAAGATTTCCTCAGGTATCCGGATGTTGAGATCGTTCTTTACTTTGACCTGACAACCCAGTCGGACATTTTCTTTTCTCTCTTGGCGAGACAGGTGTCCCACCTCGGTTGGCAACACATCTCCACCTCCAGATTCGACTACGCATTTGCACATGGCGCAGGTTCCGCCACCGCCGCAGGCTGAAGGCAAGAAGATTTTTTCGTTACCGAGCGTAGACAGCAAAGAGCTGCCTGCCGATACTGTGATTTCCCTTTCCCCGTTAATGACAATCTTGACGGGGCCGGACTGAACCAGTTTTTTCTGTGCCAACAAAAGCAACAGAACAAGGGCTAAAATGATGACCGTAAACGCTACGGATGAGGCTGTTAGAACGGAAAACATCTGGGATAATTTTTAAGCGCACAAATATAGATAGCGGACCTGTTTTTCATTGACTAAAGACGGTATTTTTGAGCTCCTGGAAGGAGGTTCTCAACTATTTCTTCCAGGATCGCACTTAGCATTGATTTCGGCACGATTTTGGCCATTTTTACAAAATATGACTGGGTATAAATTGTTTGTAAGGGTTATTGTTTTTTGGCTTTTTTCCGTCACAACTGTGTTTGGACAAGCGGGAAACTGTAAAGTCACTGGAAACATCGGCGGAAACCCAACCGGAAACGTAAAAATGGAGGCCATCATATTTGGTAAACCGGTGGCCTTTGAGTCAGTGCTTCAGAATGGTGCATTTGAAATCAGTGTAAATCAGCCTTCCCCCACAGCTTACCGGATTTCTCTCACTCAAAAGCCGGAGGCCGGAATGGCAACACTTTTCTGCGACAACAATCAGGTAAAGTTTCAGGCTTCAGAGGGTAACCTTGAAAAGGCAATCGTCACCGGATCGAACTCACACGACGAATGGAAAGATTACAATACAGGAATCACTTCATTTGATTCCCAGCTCAGAGCCGTACAGGAATATTTTGAGGAACTGGCCATGAAGGGCGAGATGGGCGGAAAGGAAGATAGTTTACGATTCACTTATCAGTCACTCAGCCAAGGAAAAGAAAATTACATTCAATCCTGGATTCTGAATCACGCAGGTTCCTATGTTTCCCCATTTATTTTAGCAGTTCAATACGGCAGCAGCCCACGCATCGAAATTCTTAAACCGCTGTTTGAGCCACTTAAGTCGGAGATCAAGGACAGTTATTACGGTCGTGTGATGGGCGAGGTTGTCACAAAACTGGATGCGCTTTCTATCGGGAAAACGGCTCCTGCGTTTTCACAGTCAGATCCGGATGGAAAGATGATTAACCTAGAATCTTTCCGCGGTAAATATGTATTGCTTGATTTTTGGGCCAGCTGGTGTGGACCTTGTCGGCAGGAGAATCCAAACCTGGTCAGAACTTATCAAAAATTTCAGGATAAGCTTTCTATACTCGGGATCTCACTGGATCAGAAAAAAGATCCGTGGCTGAAGGCCATAAAAGATGACCAGCTGACCTGGCCGCAGGTTTCTGATCTAAAGTTTTGGAATAATGCCGTTGCGGAGCTCTATCAGGTACGCTCCATTCCTGCCAATTACCTGCTCGACAAGGAGGGTAAAATCATTGCAAAAAATCTTAGAGGGCCGGATTTAGAAAGAGCCCTTGAACAGTTACTCAAATAATAAAAAAGCCCTCTTTCGAGGGCTTTTTCGTTAAGTGGTTATCACCATCAGAATTTACGTCCCGGGAAGTAGGCTGTCTCTCCGAGTTCCTCTTCAATGCGGAGCAACTGATTGTATTTGGCCATACGGTCGCTGCGGGAGGCAGATCCAGTTTTGATTTGACCAGTATTCAAGGCAACAGCCAGGTCAGCAATTGTGCTGTCCTCTGTTTCACCACTGCGATGAGACATAATGCTCTTATAGGAATTTCGCTTAGCCAGGTCAACTGCTGCAATCGTTTCGGTCAAGGAACCAATCTGATTTACCTTGATCAGAATAGAGTTGCCCACACCTTTATCGATACCTTCCTGAAGGCGTTTCACATTGGTTACGAACAGATCATCACCAACCAATTGTACTTTATCCCCTACCTTATCGGTAAGTTTTTTCCAACCATCCCAATCATCTTCAGCCATTCCATCTTCGATAGAGATGATCGGGTATTTTTTAACCCATCCGGCCCAATAATCAACCATTTCAGCTGACTTCAATTTCTTTCCGTCAGATTTTTTGAAATGATAGGTTTTGGTTTTCGCATCATAAAATTCAGATGCAGCGGCATCCATAGCAATGAACATATCCACACCAGGCTTGAAGCCGGCTTTCTCGATGGCCATTAGGACCACCTCGATGGCTTCCTGGTTGGATTTGATGTTGGGGGCAAAACCTCCTTCATCACCCACGTTGGTTGACAAGCCCTTATCATGGAGTACTTTTTTCAAATGGTGGAAAACTTCGGTTCCCATTTGAAGTGCACGGCTAAAAGAGTCAGCTTTTACAGGCATAACCATAAACTCCTGGAAATCGATGGAGTTATCGGCATGGCTTCCGCCGTTCAAAATATTCATCATGGGAACCGGAAGTGTATTGGCGTTTACACCACCAATGTACCGATAGAGTGATTGACCGGATTCCTGAGCAGCAGCTTTAGCTATCGCCAAGGAGGTTCCGAGTATGGCGTTGGCACCAAGTTTTCCTTTATTCGGGGTTCCGTCAATTTCGATCATCAACTTATCGATAAGCGTCTGCTCAAAAACAGGCATACCTACGATCTCTTTCGCTATGATCTTATTGACATTGTCCACAGCTTTCAGGACACCCTTGCCCATGTACTTTTTCTTGTCGCCGTCGCGTAATTCTACTGCTTCGTGTGTGCCCGTAGAAGCACCTGAAGGAACAGCGGCTCTTCCAAATGCACCGTTTTCGGTAACGACATCAACTTCAACAGTTGGGTTACCGCGGCTGTCTAAAATTTGCCGGGCATGGATACTTTCAATAATGCTCATATAATTCAGTTGTTTGTTTTAATTGATGCAATCAGACGTTGACCGCTTTAGACTCTTTAATGTTTTCGACGAATTGATCGAACAGGTACCTTGAATCGTGCGGACCTGGAGAAGCCTCGGGGTGGTATTGGACGGAAAAAGCTTTTTTATCCTTAAGTCGAATACCCATAACCGTACCATCGTTGAGGTGAATATGAGTTACTTCGACATTTGGATGGTTCTCAATTCCTTCATTGCTAACCGCAAAACCATGGTTTTGCGAGGTCATTTCACCAAGACCGGAGATCAGATTTTTTACAGGATGATTTAACCCACGGTGACCATGGTGCATCTTAAAGGTTTTAAGACCCGCAGCCAAAGCCAAAATTTGGTGACCAAGGCATATTCCAAATACTGGTTTGCCGGATTGAAGGATCTCCTTAGCCGTTTCCACGGCATAGGTCATTACAGCAGGATCACCAGGGCCGTTAGAAAGAAAATAGCCATCCGGTGACCAGGCTTGCATTTCGGCAAATTTCGTTTTGGCAGGAAATACTTTTACCTGACAGCCTCTTTCATTAAGACAATGCAGAATATTGGTTTTTATACCAAAATCAAGTGCGGCAATTTTGAAAGGTGCAGAAGAGTCTCCGGTCTGATACGGTTTTTCGGTGCTCACTATGGATGAAAGTTCCAATCCGTTCATATCGGGAACATCCTGAAGAACCTTTTTCAACTGATCCGGGTTTAACTCCGAAGAGATGACCGCATTCATGGCACCCTTACTCCGGAGGTGACGTACGAGCATGCGGGTATCGACATCAGCAATTCCAACCACACCATTTTTTTCGAGATATTCTTGAAGGCTTTCACGGGCTGTTTTTCTGCTGAATTCAGCAGAAAAATCATTCACAACCAGGCCGCTTATTTTTGGACGATCACTTTCCTGCTCTTCGTTAACGGTACCATAATTACCGATATGGGCGGTGGTATTGACTATGATTTGGCCGTAGTAGGATGGATCCGTGTAAATCTCCTGGTATCCGGTCATTCCGGTATTGAAGCAGATCTCACCGCCGGTAGTTCCTTTTTTGCCGATGGCAGTTCCTTCGAGCAGAAGGCCATCCTGAAGCAGCAAGTAAGCCTTTTGGGTTTGGGACATGGTTTAAGAGTTTTGCAAAAATAATCTTACAGGGGGTAATTCACGTATATCACCGCTGTTATTTGATGGTCAAAACAACGGTTAGGGCAATAAAAAAGGGATTGAAATTCAATCCCTTTTTTAAAATGAAATTCAGGTTCATCAGGCCTTTGAGTTTTCGGCGCCGGCTTCAGCGGCTGCCTCCTGTTTTGGACCTTTTGCACGAGAGCGACGTGTTTTAGCCTTTTTAGCTGCACTGTCCTTCTTGTACAGATCGTTGAAATCAACGAGCTCCATCAAACACATGTCGGAACCGTCACCCAAGCGAGCGTCGCCTAGTTTAATGATTCGGGTATAACCACCTTTACGGTCGGCGATACGACCAGCAACTTCGCCAAAGAGTGATTTAATGCTCTCCTTATTTTGGAGATAGGACATTGCAACCCTTCTGGAATGCGTAGTATCGTCCTTGGCACGGGTGAGGAGCGGCTCCACATATTTGCGGAGTTCCTTAGCCTTAGCCACGGTGGTGGTGATGCGCTTATTGAGAATCAGGGAAGAAGCCATGTTCGACAACAACGCGTGGCGATGCGCCGTCTTTCTTCCTAGGTGATTTACTTTTTTACCGTGCCTCATAACTTAGTCTTCATCAAGTTTATATTTCGCCAGGTCCATTCCAAAGGTCAGACCTTTTTCAGCAACCAATTGTTCTAATTCTGCAAGTGACTTCTTACCGAAGTTGCGGAATTTCATCATGTCGGAGATTTCCAGGGTCACCAAATCACCGAGTGTTTTCACATCAGCTGCTTTTAAGCAGTTGTACGCACGCACGGAAAGATCCAAGTCGTGCAATGAAGTCTTCAGAAGCTTGCGCATGTGCAACAATTCTTCGTCGACTTGTTCGATCTCACTATCCTTACCGGTTTCGATCTCGATTGATTTATCTGAGAAGAGGCGGAAGTGTTGAATCAAAATGAATGCGGCGCCTTCTAGAGCTTTCTCTGGGTGGATTGAACCGTCAGTTTCAATGTCGATAACCAGCTTCTCGTAGTCCGTCTTTTGTTCAACGCGAGTATTTTCAACACTGTACTTCACATTTTTAATTGGTGTGAAGATGGCATCGATCGGAATGAATCCGAATACCTGCTCTGTAGGCTTATTTTCTTCTGCAGGGAGGTAGCCACGACCTTTTTCGATGGTGAGCTCAATTTCAAAATGAGCAGTCTCATCAAGATTGCAGATAACCAATTCCGGATTCAGAATTTCAAAACCAGTAGTAGCTTTTCCGATATCGGAGGCCTTGAACTGCTTTTGCTTCTTAACAGAGATGGTTATTTTAGATTCAGGTCCTTCAGAAACCTTTTTGAAGCGAACCTGTTTCAAATTAAGAATGATCTCAGCTACATCTTCAACTACACCTTCGATGGTGGAGAATTCATGAAGAACGCCAGGGATTTTAATTCCAGTAATGGCGTAGCCTTCAAGGGAAGAAAGAAGAATTCTGCGCAATGCATTCCCGATGGTTACACCATAGCCCTTTTCCAGCGGCTTGAAGGTGAACATGCCATGGAAGTCGTCCGACTTCTCCATCACCACCTTATCGGGCATTTGAAATGCTAATATTGACATAGTCTTGTTTGTTAAAAATTACTTAGAGTACAATTCAACGATAAGCTGCTCATTGATCGTCTCAGGGATATCCTGACGGGAAGGAAGAGCGATGAACTTTCCAGTCATCTCTGAACCATCCCACTCGAGCCAGTTATATTTTGATGCGGAACCTTTAGAAAGGCTTTCCACAACAGTTTCCAATGATTTGGATTTTTCACGAACACCAACCACATCACCAGGGCGTAGAGTAAAAGATGGATAGTTAACAACTTCTCCATTGACTACAATGTGCCTGTGAATAACCAGCTGACGGGCAGCTCGGCGTGTTGGGGCGATGCCCATGCGATATACCGTATTATCCAGACGTGACTCCAATAACTGAAGCAGGACCTCACCGGTAACACCTTTTTTGCTAGTAGCTTTTTCAAAGGTGTGCGCAAACTGACGCTCGAGTACACCATAGATGTACTTTGCCTTTTGCTTTTCAGCCAACTGGGTCGCATATTCCGACTGCTTGCGCTTACGGGTGCGTCCGTGTTGACCGGGCGGATGTGGTTTTCTTTCGAAGACCTTGCTTTCGCCCAGGATCGGCTGACCGAACTTACGGGAGATTCTTACTTTGGGACCTGTATATCTTGCCATTACTTGGGTAGATTATCTTGTTTCAATTCAAAAATTAAATTCTGCGGCGCTTAGGAGGACGGCAACCATTGTGTGGAAGTGGAGTTACATCACGGATGATGAGCACTTCCAAACCCGCACCTTGCATGGTTCGGATTGCAGATTCGCGACCAGCACCAGGACCTTTCACATATACCTCTACTTTACGCATGCCCAATTCAAAGGCTTTGGTTGCACAATCCTGAGCAGCCATCTGTGCTGCATACGGAGTGTTTTTCTTAGAGCCCTTAAAACCCATCTTTCCAGCAGAAGCCCAAGCGACTACCTGGCCAGTGGTGTTGGTGATGGAAATAATAATATTATTGAAGGTTGCCTGGATGTGCGCCTCACCGGCGGTTTCCACTACAACAGAGCGTTTTTTGCTCTTATCCTTCTTCTTTTCTGCTACGGGTGCTGTTGCCATTGCGATACGTTATTATCGATTAACCTTTAGTTGCTTTCTTCTTATTCGCTACCGTCTTACGCTTTCCTTTTCGCGTGCGGGCGTTATTTTTAGTTGTTTGGCCACGAACAGGGAGACCTCTACGGTGACGAAGTCCACGGTAAGAGCCGATGTCCATGAGGCGCTTAATGCTCAATTGAGTTTCAGACTTCAGCAAACCTTCGATCTTGAACTGCTCAGCGATGATTGCACGAATGGCATTGGATTCCTCGTCGGTCCATTCCTTTACGCGTTTATCAACGTTTATACCAGCCTGGGCCAGAATCCGTTGCGCGGAACTGCGACCAATGCCGAAGATGTATGTGAGTCCGATCTCACCTCTTTTATTATCCGGAATATCAACACCTGCGATACGTGCCATGTGTATTGTTTATGTTTTTTCGTTTACTAATTACCCCTGACGCTGTTTGTAACGTGGATTCTTTTTGTTGATCACATACAACTTGCCTTTCCGACGTATGATTTTACAGTCGGCGCTGCGTTTCTTAATGGATGCCCTTACCTTCATAACTATTTGTATCTAAACGTTATTCTACCTTTTGTTAAATCGTACGGCGACATCTCCAGCTTAACCCGGTCCCCAGGCAATAATCGGATGTAATGCATCCTCATCTTACCTGAAATATGGGCGAGCACTTCATGACCATTCTCCAATTGCACCCGAAATGTTGCATTCGAGAGCGCTTCAAGAATGACGCCGTCCTGCTCTATCGACTTTTGTTTCGCCACTTTATACTATAATTTTCTTCAATCAATTCATGTGTCGTCAAAACCTCGGTCCGTCCTTCCAGTATGGCTACCATATGCTCAAAATGCGCAGATGGCTTCCTGTCTTTGGTCCGGATGGTCCAGCCGTCACGTTCCTGGACTACCTCTTTGGTTCCCATATTGATCATCGGCTCAATTGCGAAGACCATTCCTGGAACCAATTTGACTCCGGACCCACGCTTTCCGTAGTTCGGAATCTCTGGTTCTTCATGAAGACTTTTTCCGACTCCATGTCCAACCAGCTCCCTGACCACCCCATAGCCGAAAGATTCGACATAGGTTTGGATGGCGTGGCCGATGTCGCCGGTTCGGTTGCCTGATCTTGCCGCGGCGATTCCCAGTAAAAGAGAATCATAAGTCCGTTGCAATAAATCCAGCACTTCCTTACCGACACCAGGCAGCGGATAGGTATAGGCGGAATCGCTATGATATCCGGCTAGTTCCACTCCGCAGTCTACCGCGATCAGATCGTTTTCCTTCAGTTCATATTTCCCTGGAAACCCGTGCACCACCACTTCGTTGACCGAAATGCATAGTGTTGCGGGGAATCCGCGGTAATTTTTAAACGAAGGTTTTCCGCCATGATCACGGATAAACTCTTCTGCCACCTTATCCAGCTCGGAGGTTTTTACACCGGGCTTCACCATCTTGGCTATTTCTCCGTGCGTTTTCGCAAGGAGGTCGGCACTTTGACGGATCAACTCGATCTCTCCAGCCGTTTTCAGGTGTACCATCAGCCCTTAAGCTGCAGCAAACTGAGAACGTCCTTTAACTCTGCCCGATTTCATCATTCCCTCATAGTGTCGCATCAGCAAGTGGCTCTCGATCTGCTGCAGGGTGTCGAGAATAACTCCCACCATAATCAGCAGTGATGTGCCACCAAAAAACTGAGCGAAATTCTGTTGTACACCTGCCTTAACTGCGAATGCCGGTAAAATGGCAATAGCTGCTAAGAAAAGTGCACCGGGAAGGGTAATCCTGGACAGAACCATATCTATAAACTCGGCAGTCGGCTTTCCGGGCTTGATGCCAGGAATGAAACCGCCGTTTCGTTTCAAATTATCGGCCATATCGTTCGAAGGAACGGTGATGGCGGTGTAGAAGAATGTGAATAACAGAATGAGGACTGCAAACAATAGGTTGTATTGCCAGCTTGTAAAGTCACCAATAGTTGAACCGATGTAAGCAGCAACATCCGAATCACGGAATACGTTGGCTACCATCGGAGGAATGAACATCAAAGCCTGAGCAAAGATGATTGGCATAACTCCTGAGGAATTCAATTTCAATGGAATGAAATCGCGCTTGCCACCATAAAGTTTGTTGCCTACGACCTGCTTTGCATATTGAACCGGGATACGGCGTGTAGCCTGGGTAAGTGCAATTACACCAACAACTACAAAGAATAGTGCCAACAACTCCAGGATGAAGAACAAAGCCCCAGCCATTCCTTTGGTATCAGCTTCCTGCCATAAAGCTTCAGGGAGGCGAGAAACAATACCTATCATAATGAGCATACTGATTCCATTTCCAATACCCTTGTCCGTGATGCGCTCACCAAGCCACATACAGAACATGGTACCAGAGATCAGAATGATAATTGCTGGGATGGTGAAAGACCACAATCCCGGATTGATGATGGCTTCTGCATTGATTGTTGTGCGCAGGTAAGCGAAAGACTGAGCAGCCGTGATCACGATAGTGAGGACACGGGTGAATTGGTTTAATTTTTTGCGACCGCTTTCACCCTCTTTCTGCATTTTGGCAAAATGAGGAACGGCTACCGTTAATAACTGCACCACAATGGATGCGGAGATGTACGGCATAATACCTAAAGCGAAAATGGAGGCTCTACTCCAGGCACCGCCCAGGAAACTGTTGATCAGGTCGAAGAAACCACCACCCTGCTGTTCGGGAAGTTTAGTAAAATCTACTCCCGGCAGGACCACGTAGGAACCAAGCCTGAACATGATCAAAAACCCGATCGTATTCAGGATCTTGATGCGCAGGTCCTCAATCGAGAAGATGTTCTTTAATGTGGTCCAGAGTCTATTCATTACGCAACCTTGGTTACAGCGCCGCCAGCTGATTCAATAGCCTTAGACGCTTTTTCTGAAAATGCATGAGCCTCTACAGTCACTTTGCTTTTGATCTCACCACGGCCCAACAGCTTGATGCGATCGTTTTTGCTGATCAAACCATTTTTACGAAACAGTTCAATGCTAAGGTTGGATTCACCAGTCTTTTGAACGAGTTGCTCCAGGTTATCCAGGTTGAGTGGCTTGTAGTAAATCTTGTTATTGTTCTTGAAACCGAACTTCGGCGTACGACGTTGCAATGGCATCTGACCACCTTCGAAGCCAAATTTCTTGTGGTAACCGGAGCGGGATTGTGCACCTTTATGACCACGACCTGCGGTAGAACCGCCAGATCCCTGTCCGCGGCCAAGTCTCTTATTAGTCTTGGTTGAGCCCTTTGCCGGTTTTAACTGATGTAATTTCATGCGTTTATCTTTAAATCCTTTCTCCGAAGGGTTATAACTCGGTTACTTTAACCAGGTGGCTTACTTTTTTCACCATACCCTGAATTTGAGGAGTGTATTCCACCTCAACAGAAGCGTGCAGTTTTCCAAGACCCAGTGACTGAATAGTCAGTAACTGTGTATTGGGTCTTTTAATGGTGCTGCGGGTTTGAGTAATCCTTACTTTGGCCATACGATTATCCTTTAAAAACTTTAGACAATTCAATACCGCGGTTACGTGCGATGGTGAATGGGTCGCGCATAGAGGTAAGAGCCTTAAATGTTGCTTTTACCACATTGTGCGGGTTAGAAGATCCTTTTGATTTTGCTAAGACGTTGTGTACGCCAGCTGATTCGAGAACGGCACGCATCGCACCACCTGCAATAACTCCTGTACCAGGAGAAGCAGGCTTAAGCAGAACGAGACCACCACCGAATTTGCCAATTGACTCATGGGGAACTGTTCCTTTAATGATTGGAACCTTCACCAGATATTTTTTAGCGTCTTCCATTCCTTTGGCAATGGCATCGGTTACCTCGTTGGCCTTTCCGAGACCATATCCCACGACACCGTTACCGTTTCCAACTACCACGATGGCAGAGAAGCTGAAACGACGACCGCCTTTCACCACTTTTGCTACTCGCTGAATGGCGACCACCCGTTCTTTAAGGTTGATTTCGCTGGCTTTTACTGAACTGACGTTGCTTTGTGACATGCTTTAAAAATTTAATCCGCCTTCCCTTGCTCCTTCAGCGAGGGCTTTGACATTTCCGTGATAGAGATAACCATTGCGGTCAAATACAACTTGCTCTATGCCTGCTTCTTTAGCACGCTGAGCAACCTTGAGGCCGACCGTTTTTGAAATCTCAACGTTGAGTTTACCCTTCTTTTCTGTTTCCATTGAAGAAGCAAAAGCTACCGTGTGACCTTTAGAGTCATCGATAAGCTGGGCATAAATGCCGCGGTTGCTTCTGAAAACAGAAAGCCTAGGGCGGCCCGTGGTGCCTTGCACTTTCTTCCGGATCCCCAGTTTGATTCTTTTCTTTCTTCCCAGTTTGGACATATCACGTTTTATTTAGCAGCAGCCTTACCTGCTTTTCTTCTTACAAACTCACCCACATAACGGATACCTTTTCCTTTGTAAGGCTCCACTTTACGGAGGGATTTAATTTTTGAGGCCACCTGTCCGATCAATTGCTTGTCGATTCCTTCAAGGATGATGGTTGGGTTTTGACCTTTTTCCTGAAGAGCCTGAAGTTTCAATTCTTGAGGAATGACCATAAATATGGCGTGTGAGTATCCGAGGCTAAGCTCCAGGACATTGCCTTGAGCGGTTGCCTTGTAACCTACACCGATAAGCTCAAGCTGACGACGGTAGCCCTTGCTTACGCCTTCGACCATATTGGCGATGAGTGCACGATACAAACCGTGGAGCGCACGGTCCGGTTTCTCTTCGGTTGGACGTGTAACTGTTACCTGATTGCCTTCGACGTTTATGCCGAAACCAGGTTTTACTACCTGAGAAAGCTCACCTTTAGCACCTTTAACCGTTACTGTTGAGGTAGCAGTCTGAAAGGAGCAGGTGATGCCTGCAGGGAGTGTGATGATAGCTTTACCAATTCTTGACATGGCCGTTCATTAATAAACGTAACACAATACTTCACCGCCAACATGGAGGTTGCGGGCTTCTTTATCCGAGATCACACCTTTGGAGGTAGAGAGGATGGCGATGCCTAGTCCATTCAACACCTTAGGCAGTTTTTCAGAGGAGGCATACTTACGAAGACCTGGGGAGCTGACGCGCACCATACGGGTGATGGCAGACTCACGGGTTTCGGGGTTGTATTTCAAAGCAATCTTGATGCTGGCTTTTGTAGGATCAGCATTCTCAACCTTGTAGTTCAGAATGTACCCTTTCTCAAAAAGCACTTTAGTGATTTCTTTTTTCAGGTTTGAGGCCGGCACTTCCACGATACGGTGGCGGGCCTTGATGGCGTTGCGCACCCGGGTGAGGTAGTCTGCTATAGGATCGGTCGTCTTCATTATTTTCTTCGTTTTAGGCCCTTTTTCCTAAAAAAGGGCTGCAAATTTATTGATTTATAGGTCTTTATCAAATGTTACCAGCTTGCCTTAGTTAGACCCGGGATTTTTCCATCAGAGGCCATTTGACGGAAAACGTTCCGGCATACGCCGAATTTCCGCATATAACCACGTGGACGACCGGTGAGTTTACAGCGGCTGCGGAGGCGCACCGCAGAAGAGCTACGGGGCATTTTATCCAATCCAGCCCAGTCGCCAGCCTCTTTAAGGGCCTTACGCTTAGCAGCATAGCGCTTTACCAGAGCTAATTTTTTACTGTCGCGAGTCCACAATGCAAGTTTTGCCATAATCTTATTTCAATCAGTTTTTGGTAACGAAGGGCATTCCAAAGGCCTTCAGTAATTCAAAGCTTTCTTCATCAGTGGTAGCAGAAGTCACGAAAGTGATGTCCATACCATTAATCCGGGTAACCTTATCTATTGAGATTTCAGGGAAAATGATTTGTTCTTTTACGCCGAGCGTGTAGTTGCCACGTCCGTCGAACCCTTTATCGCTGATACCACGGAAGTCTCGTACACGTGGGAGTGCCACGTTCATCAGACGATCCAGGAATTCGTACATGCGCTCACCACGCAATGTTACCCGGACACCAATGGGAAGGTCCTCTCTGAGTTTAAAGTTGGAAATTGCTTTGCGGGCTTTTGTAGAAACAGCACGTTGACCGGTGATGGTGCTGATCTCTTCGACCGCCACATCGATAATTTTCTTGTCAGCCACTGCTGCGCCAACGCCTTTGTTGATGCAGATCTTTTCGATCTTAGGTACCTGCATGATGGACTTGTACTGAAATTTAGATCTCAGTGCAGGAACGATCTCCTTGAGGTACTTTTCTTTTAGTCTGGGTGTCGCCATTATTTTATGAATTCACCTGTTTTCTTAGAATAACGCTGTAAAGCGCTTTTTTCATTGAGTTTACGACCAACACGGGTTGTTTTTCCAGTGGCCGGATCTACCAGAGCCAGGTTGCTGATGTGCACACCGGCTTCAGTTTTTTTCAATTCACCGTTTGGCTTTCCTGCGGAAGGCTTTTGGTGTTTGGTAATGATGTTTACGCCTTCCACGATAACGCGGCGGGACGTGAGGTTTACCTCCAGAACGCGACCTTCTTTGCCGCGGTCATCGCCGGCGATCACCCGCACGGTATCTCCTCTGCGGATGCTAAGCTTAGGCTGTTTGTTAAATTTCCTTTCCATAGAATTAAAGCACTTCGGGGGCCAGTGATACGATCTTCATGAATTGCTTTTCGCGCAATTCCCGGGCAACAGGGCCGAAAATGCGGGTTCCGCGTGGCTCATCCTGAGGGGTGAGCAATACAGCAGCATTGTCTTCAAAGCGGATGTAAGAACCGTCTTTGCGGCGCACCTCTTTTTTAGTGCGTACCACCACAGCACGGGAAACAGTACCTTTTTTAATCTGGCTGGTTGGAAGCGCAGACTTAACGGTTACAACGATTTTATCACCGACAGATGCATAGCGACGATGGCTGCCACCCAGGACATGGAGGCAGAGAACTTCTTTCGCGCCGCTATTGTCGGCTACGGTGAGCCTGGATTCGGTCTGTATCATGATTACTTCGCTTTTTCAATTATCTCAATAAGTCTCCAACGCTTGCTTTTGCTCAGCGGTCTGGTTTCCATGATGCGAACTGTATCACCGATTCCGGCTTCGTTCTTCTCATCATGAGCCATGAACTTGGTGGATTTGTTCACAAACTTTCCATAGATCGGGTGCTTGACTTTACGGTCAACGATGATGGTGATGGACTTCTGCATTTTATTGCTGACCACCTTTCCGACCCTTACTTTTCTAAGATTCCTTTCCATTTGTGAAACTTATTTTTGGCGTTCTTTCTGCGTTAATACCGTGTTGAGACGGGCGATCAAACGCTTTGTCTCTTTTATTTTCATTGGGCTCTCGATGGCAGATACCTGGTGAGCAAAGCGCAGCTTACGAAGCGACTCTTTTTCACTGTCCAATTTCTGGCGGATCTCCTCAATGCTGAGGCCTGTTATTTCACTGTTTTTCATAGTCACCTATTATTCAACGTAATCTCTGCGTACAATAAACTTGGTCTTTATCGGGAGTTTTCCATCAGCCAGGCTGAGGGCTTCCAGCGCCGTAGCACGGTTAACACCACCCGCTTCGAAGAGAATGGTGCCGGGTTTTACTACAGCCACCCAGAACTCAGGAGCACCTTTACCTTTACCCATACGAACCTCTGCAGGCTTCTTGGTAACAGGCTTATCCGGGAAAATGCGAACCCAAACCTGACCTTCACGCTTCATTGCGCGGGTCACGGCCACACGAGCAGCTTCAAGCTGACGGGATGTAATCCATCCGGGCTCAAGGGCTTTAATACCAAAGGCGCCGAACGCGATGCTGTGGCCGCGCGTAGCAAGTCCCTTGACACGTCCCTTTTGGGCTTTGCGGAATTTGGTTCTTTTAGGCTGTAACATGTTCAGTCAATATTTATTCGTTCTCTAGCTTTCTTCAGTTCTTTCCTCCTCTAGGTGCGCGCTCACGACGATCGCCACGTTCGCCGGCTGGACCGCGACCGCGACGCTCACCGCCACCGCGCGGACCACCTTTGCTTTCCTGAGACTGACCGCCACTGATCATACCCACATTTGGAGAAAGATCGCGACGACCATAAACCTCACCTTTGAAGATCCATACTTTGATACCGATCTTACCGTAAACTGTTTGAGCCTCGGATAGAGCGTAATCAATATCGGCACGCAAGGTGTGGAGTGGAACACGTCCTTCACGGTATTGCTCGGAACGGGCAATCTCGGCACCACCTAAACGACCTGAAACTTTAACTTTGATACCTTCTGCTCCTACGCGGATGGTACCGGCGATAGCCTGCTTCATCGCACGACGGAAAGAAATCCTTGCTTCCAATTGCTGAGCGATAGACTCACCCACCAACTTGGCATCAAGCTCCGGACGCTTGATTTCAAAGATGTTGATCTGCACATCCTTATTGTGCATTTTCTTTAATTCTTCTTTGATCTTATCGACCTCCGTACCACCTTTTCCAATGACAACGCCGGGACGGGCGGTGTGGATGGTCAACGTGATGCGCTTCAATGTTCTTTCGATCACAACTTTTGAAATCCCACCTTTAGGGATACGAGCTGTGATGTATTTTCTGATTTCATGGTCTTCAACCAGCTTATCAGAGAATGTTTTGCCACCATACCAATTGGAATCCCAACCACGGATGATACCGAGACGAAGACCGACCGGATTAATTTTTTGTCCCATTATGCTTTAGTTTCATTTGCGGTTTCAGTAGTAGCTGCGGGCATTCTGTCAACAACCAGTGTTACGTGGTTGGAGCGCTTGCGCACGCGATGAGCACGACCCTGCGGAGCAGGACGAAGTCTCTTTAAGATACGACCACCATCGACGAAAATTTCGCGAACGTACAGATCAGCTACAGCATCACGCTGGTCGCTATTTTTAGCCTGCCAGTTGGAGATAGCCGAGAGCAATAGTTTTTCCAAACGGAAAGATGGATGCATCGCCTCATACTTAAGGATGTTCAACGCCTTGTTCACGCGCTGACCACGGATCAGGTCGGCAACCAAACGCATCTTGCGTGGTGAGGTAGGTACATTTTTCAGGCGTGCAGTAGCAGGACCACTAGAGGCTGCTTCTTTTACAGCCTTAAGTTTTTCCCTCTTAAGGACTGAACGCTTCACTTTCTTTTCTGCAGTTTCCATGATTCAGGTGCTTACAGGTGATTACTTCTTAGCGGGTTCGTCTTTACGGTTACCGGAGTGGCCCTTAAATGTTCTGGTAGGAGAAAATTCTCCAAGCTTGTGACCAACCATGTTTTCCGTTACATAGACCGGAACGAATTTGTTGCCGTTGTGAACAGCTAACGTAAATCCGATCAGATCCGGAGTAATGGTAGAACGACGTGACCAGGTTTTGATCACTGACTTCTTTCCGGATTTTTCCATGTCGGTCACCTTTTTCAGCAATCGCTGATCGATGTAGGGACCTTTTTTAATTGACCTTCCCATTATTTTTTCCTACGTGAAATGATTAAACGATCAGAATATTTCTTTGGACTGCGGGTCTTTTTTCCCTTGGAAACCAAGCCCTTACGAGAGCGAGGGTGACCTCCGGAAGCTCTACCCTCACCACCACCCATCGGGTGATCGACAGGGTTCATGGCCACACCACGGTTACGTGGTCTGCGGCCACGCCAGCGGTTACGACCGGCCTTACCCACACTTTCGTTCATGTGGTCAGGGTTCGATACGGTGCCTACAGTTGCGATGCAGCGTGACAGCACGTTACGCATTTCGCCTGAAGGCATTTTCAATGTTGCGTACTCTCCTTCACGAGCAACCAGCTGAACGAACGAACCGGCACTACGACCGATGGCTCCGCCCTTACCTGGCTTAATCTCAATGTTGTGAACGATCGTACCGATCGGAATTTTAGAAAGTGGAAGTGCATTACCAACTTCCGGAGCTACGTTCTCTCCGGAAATGATGGTTTGTCCTACCGTCAAACCTTGCGGAGCAATGATGTAGGATTTACTTCCGTCCTTATAAAATAACTTAGCCACACGTGCCGTGCGGGTAGGATCGTATTCGATTGATTTTACAACTGCAGGAACATCAAACTTATCGCGTTTGAAGTCGATAATACGAAGCTTCTGCTTATGTCCACCACCGATGTAACGCATGGTCATGCGACCTTCGCTGTTACGACCACCGGTCTTTTTCAGAATTTTTACCAGAGACTTTTCTGGGCGTGATTCCGTGATATCGTCGAAGCCGGGGGCCAGACGATGACGGGTGCCGGGGGTTACTGGTTTAAGTTTTTTCAACGCCATGATTATTCCGGATTATACGTTGCTATAGAAATCGATTACTTCTCCTTTAGCCAGCGTAACAATTGCTTTCTTGAAATTGGGCTTACGACCCTCAAGAACACCGGCTTTGGTGTAACGGATTTTCCGCTTACCCATAACACTAATGGTGTTCACCTTTTCAACAGTGACACCATACATTTTCTTTACAGCCTCTTTAATCTCCACTTTATTGGCACGGATATCGACGATGAAGCCGTATTTGCCCTTTTCATTGAGGGCAGAGACTTTCTCCGTAACCAGTGGTCTGATCAACACGCTCATGATTACTTATTTAATAGGTTGGCAATCTTTCCGATCGCGCTCTCCACAAGCAACAACTTGTCGGCGTTAAGAACGTCGTAAGTATTGATCTGTGAAGCGGTGATCACTTTGGTATTCTGAATGTTACGTCCTGAAAGAACAATGTTCTTGTTGGTCTCAGGAAGAACAAGCAACGTCTTAGCCTTGTCACCTGCCACAGATTTCAGGAAAGTGATGTAGGCCTTGGTCTTGTGCGTATCGAAAGAAAAATCTTCGATAACAGCGATGGAATTGTCTTTTGCCTTATAGGTAAGCGCAGACTTACGCGCGAGATCCTTAACCTTTTTGTTCAGTTTGAAAGAATAGTCGCGGGGTGCAGGACCGAAAATACGACCACCACCTTTAAACTGTGGGTTTTTGATGTTACCTGCACGTGCACCACCGGTGCCCTTTTGCTTCTTGATCTTTTTGCTGGATCCGGAGATCTCATTACGCTGCTTAGACTTATGTGTTCCCTGGCGAAGATTGGCCAAGTGACTCTTCACATCGAGCCAGATAGCGTGATCGTTAGGCTCAATGGAGAAGATATCTTCGGTCAACTGAGCCTTGCGGCCAGTAGCTTCACCGGAATGTTTTACAACTGACAGTTCCATTACTTCTGAAGAATTATGGTTGCGTTTTTAGGACCCGGTACAGAACCACTCACGAGGATCAGGTTTTGCTCAGGCATAATTTTTACGACTTTGAGGTTGGTAAGCTTAACACGGTCTGTTCCCATGCGGCCAGGAAGACGCTTACCCTTAATTACCCGGGATGCGAATGAAGCGTTACCCATTGAACCAGGAGCACGAAGACGGTTGTGCTGACCGTGGGTCTGCCCGCCTACACCCTGGAAACCGTGGCGCTTAACAACACCCTGGAAGCCTTTACCTTTAGAAATACCAACGGCGTCTACCCAGTCACCTTCAATGAAGATGTCCTGAACGTGAACCTCCTTGCCCAATTCAGCCAATGGCGCAAATTCATCGCCAAAATCGCGGAATTCAACAATTGCACGCTTGGGGCCGGTGTTGGCCTTCTTAAAATGACCCTGAAGAGATTTCGAGGTATTTTTTTCTTTTTTATCGCCAAAAGCAAGCTGGAGGGCCTTGTAGCCATCCTTTTCCTGATTTTTGACCTGCGTTACTACGCAAGGACCGGCTTCGATTACCGTAACTGCCAAATTCTGGCCGTCGGCACCGAATACGCTGGTCATTCCTACTTTCCTTCCAATTATTCCAGGCATGGCTATAACTGTTTTTACTTCTTTTTTAACCGTTTTTGAGGCTTTTTCCGCAAAAAGGACTGCAAAGATAGAAACGGAACCTGAGTAACCAAGACCGGCCTTTAAAATTTTTGGGAAGGTGCTGATCTTGAGATTGTTGATACCGAATCAAAAAGCGAAACTTGCAGGACGATAACCCCATTCCTTGACTACCCGCTCCATTGCCCTTTTTATTGGACTTGCCCTGCTAGTAACCATTTTGTTCCTGGCAGACCTATTGGCCGGTCCTGTAAAGGTACCCCTGGAGCAGGCCTTAAGTATCCTTTTCGGGGGCCAGGCCGATTTGCGGGAATGGGAAGTCATCATCCATCAAATACGGCTTCCTAAGGCTTTGGCAGCCTTACTGTGCGGTGCAGGCTTATCCATGGGCGGGCTTCTCACCCAAAGCCTTTTTAGAAACCCATTGACCGGACCTGATGTATTGGGTCTTACCTCAGGCGCAGGTCTGGGGGTAGCACTGGCCATCATGTCTGGGTTTTCCGAGGACATTTCTATCACCATGGCTGCATCAGCAGGAGCGGCAGCAAGCTTTTTGCTCATAACACTGGCAGCTGACAAGGTCGGTAATACTACCCTATTAATTCTAGGCCTGATGCTCAGTGCCTTCACCTCCTCTGTTATTTCCGTCCTTCAGTTTACAACCGAATCCTCCAAACTTCAACAATACACCATTTGGACCCTTGGCAACATATCGATTCCTTCCGGTCGGGAACTGGCGTTGCTCTCCATTTCAGTCCCCCTATGCCTGATCATCGGCCTAAGCTCCTTGAAGTCGCTGAATGCCAGTACTCTGGGATCTTCTTACCTGCAATCCATGGGGCTTAATCCAAAAGTTCTTCGCTGGAAAGTCCTGGTGGCTACATCCCTGGTAACAGGAACCATAACAGCCATTTGCGGTCCAATCACCTTCATCGGTATAGCAGGTCCGCACCTGGTCAAGCAATTTTTCAGGGTAACAGACCACCGATTGTTATTGCCAATGAGTGCCTTGTCAGGAGCTGCTTTGGTACTTGCCTGTGATTTGCTCTCACAACTACCGGGTGGTGGTTCTGTACTTCCCCTAAACGCAGTAACGGCACTCTTTGGGGCACCAATTGTGATTTGGGTAATCCTCCGATCTAAATAAACGGAGCAAGACATGGAACAACTCATTACCCGCGATTTGTCTGTAGGATACCACCAGACTCCCATCCTAAAGGGATTGAATGTCTCCTTGATAAAGGGTGAACTGGTCTGCTTAATGGGTCCTAACGGTTGTGGAAAATCTACGTTACTGCATACTTTGAGCGGACTGCTCAAACCCATTTCCGGAGAAATCGAATTGAGCAGTAAAGGTCCACGGGAAAAAACAGTTGCTGTCGTGCTCACTGAAAAATCCTTTCATCCAGACCTGACTGGATGGGAAATGGTAACCATGGGTAGATACCCGCACTTGGATTGGATGATGAAATTACAGGCTGATGATTTATCGAAAATCGAGCAAGCCATTGAACAGACCGGCATAGCTCATTTAAAAGACAAGAGAAATCAAAACATGAGTGACGGACAGCGACAAATGGTTATGGTGGCAAGGGCTTTAGCTCAGGACACACCCATTCTTTTGCTGGATGAGCCCACTTCCCACCTCGACCTGAATAATCGGGTGGAGATCATGAATTTATTGAGATCCCTAGCCCATGACCAGGAAAAGTCCATTCTGATCGCTACCCACGAACTGGACCTAGCACTTCAAACTGCAGACCGGGTGTGGCTCGCCGATGGAAGCGGTAAATTAAAAACTGGCGTTCCTGAAGATCTGGTTCTCGACGGATCACTTGATGAGGTTTTTCAACTTAAGGGCTTTACATTAAAAACCGGAAAAGTTGATCATAAGCTGCAGTCCGGAAAATCTGTTGGATTAACTGGTGAAGGCTACGCTTTCCTATGGACAAAAAATGCAGTTGAGCGAACGGGGATTGAAGTACGCCAGGACTCAGAGATTCAAATCAGCATAGAAGAATCCAACGGAAAGATCCTGTGGAAGACGGGTTCCACCACCGTTCATTCTATAGCTGACCTGGTAGCTTGGCTCAGGAAAATCTAAAATTTTATCTGGAGATGTGAATTAACGAGTCACACCCAGTCCCGGCGCATCCGAACAATACATGATTCCATCCTTCAGGATAAAGCCTCCTTTAACCTCGTCGCGGGCCAAGTCAAGACTACCATCCAAATCGATGTATTTCGTATGTGCACAAGCAAATGCTGCATGCAACGCAGCAGTTATACTAACAATACTCTCATCATTGCAACCCCAGAACAATTCAATGTTTTCAAGTGCAGCGATATCAGCAATCTTCAGGGCCTGGCTGATACCACCGCATTTCATCAGTTTAATGTTGAAAATTCCGGCAGCTACAGGAGGTTTAACCAATTCAAGGGCATTGGCCGGAGATAACAAAGATTCATCAGCGGCCACCACTTTGCGTACTTCTGCAGGTAACCCCTTGAGCTCCGAAATGGCCTTGGCGGGCAATGGTTGCTCAATAAGTTCAACATCATAAGACTTGGTCCGATTGTAGAACTCAACCGCCTGAGCAGCCGTGTAGCCCTGATTGGCGTCAATTCGGATCGTAAACGATTTTCCGTATTTCTCTCTCAGCTTCGCGAGACGCTCGATGTCTTCTTCAATGTTAATTCCCAGTTTAACCTTAAGCACCCGAAATCCGCGCTGATGATATTCTTCTGCTTCCTTCATGGTGTCATCGACACTTTTAATGCCAATGGTGATGCTTGTCGGCATGGAATCAATTTTTTTGCCGAGGTAGGTGACGAGTGGAATGCCCAGGTATTTGGTGAAGGCGTCGTGAAGCGCAATATCAATGGCTGCGCGTGCTGCAGGATTTTTTGGAAACCGAATGAGCAATTCAGCGAGCAACTGATTGATCTCGCGGATATCGCGTCCAACCAACCATTCAATGTTTGCTGATGCCAATGCAGCATTGGTTTGATCCAAATGCTCACCTGTAACGTATTCGCTAGGGTTGCCCGCACCTATTCCCGTTGTGCCATTTTCCAGAGTAATCTCAACGAAGGCATTCTTAACCTCATCAACCGTTTTGAAGGCGATGGTATAGGGACGAAGATTGCCCAGGTCGGTGCACCAGGATGTGATTGATTTGATTCTCATGTTCGGGAATGTTTATACGTATGGATTATCCTACTTCGATTTTTTGATAAGCTCTGCCAGCACTGGCACCAATCGGTCAAGTCCATCTTCCAATGGCAGAACAACAGGTATTCCCAGTTCTTTTTCTTGTTGTTGTGCAAAACTTCGAGCTTCCTCTGTAGTCATTTTAGCGGTGTTAACCGTTATACCAACTGTTGGGGCGCCATAAATTTGGATCAAATTGATTTCATCGGCCAGCGATGGAATATAGGCTGGGTAGTATTCCATATCCTTGTACTGCTTGCGTACAGGATGGTGCTGAATAATGGCTGCATCAGCTGCCGCCGAAACAATCCATTCCGCACCGGCAGGTCCACTTGGATTTCTCAAAGAAGACTGTCCCTCAATGAAAACAATATCTGGCTTTTCTTCGGTCCAGCATTGATGAACAGCATGCTCCATTTCACCGGAGATGAAGTCGTTCAGTGTTGAATCGAAAATGAATCCATATTTCGCGCCCTGCATCCAACCTGTCTGACCCGTATAAATCATCTCAGCTTTATAACCGGCAGCCCGCATGGCTTCGGTGAGAAAGCGCGTCGTTGTCCGTTTTCCAAGAGCACAATCGGTGCCTAAAACAGCAATCTTTGGACATTTTACCTCGGCAATTTTTCCATTCCAGAAGTGAAGGTCTTTGAACTTTTTAGGCTTACGCACATCGATGATCTCAAGGCCTTTTTCAGCAGCCAGAGCTACCAATTCAGGATGATCGGAAATGTAATCGTGTAAACCATTCACCAGGCTAAATCCTTTTTCCAGCGCTTCTTTCAATAAAACTTTTAGAGAATCCGGAATAACGCCTCCTTTGGTGGCTACACCGATAATGCAGTATTTGGCTTTTCTGCCTGAATTGGAAAAGTCTTCCAGAGAAGCATAGACCGGCAAACCTCTGTGTTTTCCGTCCAGAACTTCGCCCGCATCTTTTCCAGCGTATTTTTCATCGATTACCCCCATTATTTGAAACCGATCGGTTCCGCGGATGAGACCATGGGCTGTTTTTCCATTGCTTGAGACCAGATATCCTGCTGTCAGAATAATGGCTGTTGACTTTTCCATACCTGTATTTTTGAAACGGTACGCATTTTAATAAACCCCGGGGAACCAATTGCCATGGTTCGTGTAAATTTTTAAATGATCGGTCTGATCAGACCTCGCTATTTTTGCAGTATGCTGGTTGAAAAGCGGGACATCCGAAAACTGAAATCTGAGGAGTTGGAGCATTTTTTCGTGGCCAACGGAGAAAAGGCCTTTCGTGCCAAGCAAGTGTACGAATGGCTTTGGAAGAAATCAGCAAAAGATTTCGAGCAGATGACCAATCTTTCTGTTTCAACCCGTCAGTTGCTCAACGATCATTTCACCATCAATCCGATTCAGGTTGACAACATGCAACGAAGCTCCGACGGCACGATCAAAAATGCCGTTCGCCTTCACGACGGTTTGATTGTTGAGTCGGTGCTGATTCCGGCAGAAAAAAGAATTACAGCCTGCGTATCGTCGCAGGTTGGTTGTAGTCTGGCGTGCACGTTTTGCGCCACGGCCCGTTTGAAGCGCATGCGCAACCTCAGTGCCGATGAAATCTATGACCAGGTGGTGGCCATCCGCGAACAATCGGAACTTTTCTTTAACAGACCACTGACAAATATTGTTTTTATGGGAATGGGCGAGCCGCTGCTCAACTACAGCAATGTGCTTTCGGCCATTGAAAAAATCACCTCCCCAAAAGGGCTGGGCATGGCCATGAAAAGAATTACCGTATCGACCGCCGGAATTTCAAAAATGATCATGAAAATGGCCGACGATCAGGTGAAATTCAATCTGGCCGTTTCGCTGCACAGCGCCATCGATCAGAAACGGACAGAATTGATGCCCATCAACGAAACCAATAGTCTGGAAGAACTGGCCGAAGCGCTCCGCTATTGGTACCACAAAACAAAAAGTAAGGTGACTTACGAGTATGTCGTTTGGAAAGGAATTAACGATCAGGAAGAAGACGTTCAGGCTCTACTGAAATTTTGCAAAACCATCCCCTGCAAAGTAAATCTGATCGAGTACAATCAGATTGGTGATGAGCACTTTCAGCAGGCGTCAACGTCCATCCTCAATCGCTACATGGATGTTTTGGAGCAGCACGGCATCACCACACGTGTGCGCAAAAGTCGAGGCAAAGACATTGATGCCGCCTGCGGACAACTGGCCAATAAATTTTAAGATTTTATTTTCGGAGCGGAGCCAGAATGCGGTAGGAAGTATCCACCTTACCGCGACTGATGTCGTTTAGTTTGCCCTGGAGTAGTCTTCTGCGTAGAGGTGCCAGGTGATCCAGAAACAATTTTCCTTCGATATGATCGTACTCATGCTGAATGATTCTGGCTTTCATTCCTGTAAATTCTTCTTCGTAGGCCACCCAATTTTCATCAAACCAGGAAACACGGATGCGGTCTTTCCGAACAATTTTTTCCCTGATGTTTGGAATGCTAAGACAACCCTCCTCCATTTCTTCATCTGCTCCGGCAGCATCCAGAATGGTGGCATTGACAAAAACTTTTTTAAATGTTTTTAAGTCTGGTTCATCTTCCAACATGGTAGCATCTACCACAAAAAGCCGAATACTTTTACCGATTTGTGGCGCGGCCAGTCCGATTCCGTCGGCAGCTACCATTGTTTGAAACATGTCGGCCACAAGATTTTTGATGTCTTCACCCTTAGGGATATCCGTAGCGCGCTTGCGTAAAACCGGATCGCCATAAACAACAACAGGGTAAACCATAGCGCAAGTTATTGATCTTTTTTATGTTCAAGTTCACGAAGGGCTAGCCACGCCATTACTCCGGGGCCAATCGCTAATGCGTCTTCATCCACATCAAACGTGGGCGTGTGGACGTAGGACGTTATGCCTTTTTGGGCATTACGGGTGCCCAGGCGGTAAAAACAGGAAGGAACCCGTTGCGAGTAGTAAGCAAAATCCTCAGACCCCAGCGTGAGATCGATTGGTTCCACATTATTGGCTCCCATATATTCTTCCGCATAACGCGTCATCCGAGCAGTAAGTTCCTCGTCATTCTTTAAAAAAGGATAACCATGGGAAATAGTAACCTCACAGCTACCACCCATGCTTTCGGCCACACCTTTGGCAATGGCTTGAATTCGCTCAAGCCCCTTTTTTCTCCACTCCTCATCCAGCGCCCGGAAGGTTCCGGCTATGTTTACTTCGCCGGGAACGATATTGGTAGCACCCTCTGCGATAACGCGACCAAATGAAAGAACAGTAGGTTGTTTGGGGCCGGCATTTCTACTAACGACTTGCTGAAGAGCAACAATAATGTGCGAAGCGATCAATACCGGATCGATGTTTAACTCAGGTGTTGACGCGTGGCCTCCTTTACCAATGACGCGCAATCGAATCTCATCCGAACTGGCCATGTACTTACCTGGCCGAAAACCAAGTTTACCAGTTTCCATCACGGGCATCACATGTTGTCCAATTACTACATCCGGAACGGGATTCTCTAAAATTCCTTCCCGGATCATGATGGAAGCGCCTCCTGGATTTTTCTCTTCTCCAGGTTGAAAAATCAGTTTAACGGTTCCACCAAATTCATCTTGAATATCTTTTAGAATTTTTGCGGTGGTCAATAAAGAAGCTGTGTGCACATCATGACCACAGGCATGCATAACACCTTCGTTCTTGGAGCGATAAGGCTTTTCGTTTTGCTCATGGATCGGAAGCGCATCCATATCGGCACGTAAAGCGACCACGCGACGCCCCTCCTTGTTGCCATGAATCAATGCTGTTACGCCGGTACCAGCCAGTCGGCTTGGATTTAAGCCTAGCTTAGTTAGGTAATCAAAAATAAAGTCAGCTGTATTTTTCTCCTGAAACGAAAGCTCAGGATTAGCATGAAGATGTCTGCGATGCGCTACTGTTTCTGCATGCAAGAGATGTGCCTCAGACTTTATCCTTTCCAATACATCCATATCACTTCAAAGGAACCTTTTCTGGAATTACAATAGCATTCGGAAAGAGCTTCAATAGCTTATACAAATCACGATGGGCCTCAAGTCGGGTAAAATATTTACCAACGACCACACGAAATTTGGGTTGCACAAACTGGATGTCTGCCGTAAGACCAATCTCCGATTCGGTCAATGTCTTGTTGATATCCAATGCTTCCTGCTTTTTCTGACCAGAGTAAATCTGAATGGTAAAGCCATCAATGAACTTGCGAGAAGCATTAAAACGGTCGATACTATCCAGTACCTCATTTACCTTATCGTTCACGGTATATTGCGCAGGACTTTTTTGAATAACCGCTTCTGGCTCTGTAACTTTTTGAACAGCCGGCAAGGACGGCCTGTGCTTGGTTAGATCTTCAGAGTAAGCAGGACGCTTACGTTGAGCTGCTGCTTCAACGAACCCAGCCAAGGCAGCGATTATGAAAAGAAATCTGACCAGGCTCATCATCCGATCACAACGCATTTTCCACTTTTTATATCTTCTTCAACTCTTTTGTACTTCACATCCTTGAGCACGCGCCCATCGGAATACTGAACACTAACCTTATCGTTGCGGCCCGCAAGTTTATCAGACTTTACTGGGTCTACTCGTTCTTGCTGACGGGGTTGTTCAGCCGGCTGACCTCCACCACTCAACAAAGAGCGGGACTCATCCTTTTGTTCCGTAAAGCGCTGTCTTTTTTGTGAGCGCGCCTCCTGAACAGGGGCTGCCGTCTCCGGTATCATAGCCTTAATCAAAAAGGATACCGTTTCATTATTCACCCGACCTACAAATCGCTTAAAGGCTTCAAAACCTTCGAATTTATAGATCAAAAGAGGATCTTTTTGTTCGTAAACAGCATTCTGAACAGATTGTTTCAAATCGTCCATGTCTCTCAAATGCTCCTTCCACTGCTGATCAATGATGGCCAACGAAACAATCTTTTCCATGGCATGGACCAGTTCCACATTCTCAGATTCAACAGCCTTTTGAAGATTTACAACCACGCCTATCTGACGCGTACCATCGGTAAAGGGAACTAGGATGTTTTCAATGGTGGCCCCATTGGTACGCTGAATTTCTTTTAAGCGCACCAGAGCCCGTAAAGCAGTTGCTTTATTCTTGGCTTCATAATGGCTGAGGGCCTGATCGTAAAGAACTGTGGTGATCTGATCTACAGACCATTTGTTGAAATCTTCTTCGCTGAGTTGCAAATCAATACTGAAGGTGCTCAGCACATTCAACTTAAAATTTTCATAACCTTCGCCAGCCTTGGCATTGTTTACCAGCTCTTCACTCATGTCGTAGAACATGGTCAGGATATCCAGTTTTAGCCGTTCTCCAAACAAAGCATTTTTGCGACGACGGTAAATAACTTCACGCTGTGAATTCATCACGTTGTCGTATTCCAACAAACGCTTCCGGATTCCGAAGTTATTTTCTTCAACCTTTTTCTGTGCCCGCTCAATGGAGCTGGTCACCATAGAATGCGAAATGACTTCACCCTCCTTAAGTCCCAAACGGTCCATTATCCGGGCAATACGCTCCGGCATGAACAAACGCATCAGGTTGTCTTCGAGCGATACATAAAACTTAGAAGAGCCTGGATCACCCTGGCGACCGCTTCGGCCGCGCAACTGACGGTCCACACGACGCGACTCGTGACGCTCGGTACCGATAATCGCCAATCCACCGGCAGCACGTGATTCCGGGGTAAGCTTTATATCGGTTCCACGACCGGCCATGTTGGTTGCAATGGTAACGGTACCCGGCTTTCCGGCCTCAGCAACGATTTCTGCTTCACGCTGGTGTTGCTTCGCATTCAGTACATTGTGCTTGATCTTACGTAATTGCAGCATGCGGCTGAGCAATTCCGAAATTTCAACAGACGTTGTTCCCACCAGAACAGGACGTCCCTGACCGGTAAGCTCAACGATCTCGTCCACTACCGCATTAAATTTTTCACGGATGGTCTTGTACACCAGATCATCCATATCTTTTCGAACAGCAGGCTTATTGGTCGGAATAACCACCACATCCAGCTTGTAGATATTCCAAAATTCACCGGCCTCCGTTTCAGCTGTTCCAGTCATACCGGCCAGCTTATGGTACATCCTGAAATAATTCTGGAGCGTTATCGTCGCATAAGTCTGCGTAGCATCCTCAACCTTTACATTTTCTTTAGCTTCGATGGCCTGATGGAGTCCGTCCGAATAACGACGGCCTTCCAACACACGACCGGTTTGCTCATCTACAATCTTAACCTTTCCGTCAACGATGATGTACTCCGTGTCCTTTTCGAAAAGTGTGTATGCTTTGAGGAGCTGATTTACGGAGTGAATGCGCTGCGATTTGGTGGAATAATCTCGGATAAGATCCTCCTTTTTTTGAAGTCTGTCTTGAGCGTTAAGCGCCTCCTCCTTCTCAATCTTACTCAATTCAGTTCCGATTTCTGGAAGAATAAAGAAGCGTGGATCTTCTCCGTCGCCGGTGATCAAATCGATTCCCTTATCGGTTAACTCAACGCTATTATCTTTTTCATCGATAACGAAATACAAAGGCTCATCGGCCTTAGGCATTTCTTTCTTGTTATCGGCGAGGTAAAAATTCTCAGTTTTCTGCAAAACCTGACGGATACCGGTTTCGCTGAGGTATTTGATCAGCGGCTTATACTTTGGCATGCCGCGATGTGCACGGAATAAGGCCAAGCCTCCGTCTTTTTCATTTCCTTCGGCGATGAGTTTTCGCGCATCAGCAAGGAACTGGTTGATGATCTTTTTCTGAGCTTCGACAACCTTAAAAATCCTTGGCTTTAAATCATGAAACTCATGCTGATCGCCTCGCGGTACAGGACCGGAAATGATCAGAGGTGTGCGAGCTTCATCAATGAGAACACTGTCGACCTCATCCACCATGGCGTAATGATGTCCCCGTTGCACAAGCTCTTCAGGATCGCGTGCCATATTATCGCGCAGGTAATCAAAACCAAACTCATTATTGGTTCCGTAGGTGATGTCAGCGAGGTAGGCATTGCGACGGGCATTTGAATTGGGCTCGTGCTTGTCGATACAATCGACCATGATGCCATGAAACTGGAAAAGCGGACCCATCCATTCGCTGTCGCGACGGGCGAGGTAATCGTTAACCGTTACGATATGAACGCCTCTTCCGGCCAGTGCATTCAGAAATGCCGGCAAGGTAGCTACCAATGTTTTTCCTTCTCCGGTGGCCATTTCGGAGATCTTACCCTCATGCAGTACCACACCACCAATGATCTGAACATCGTAATGAACCATGTCCCATTTGATCATATTTCCGGCAGCCATCCATTGATTGGCCCAGAAGGCTTTCTCGCCATCGATCCGGATGTTGTTCATTCGGGCAGCAAGTACACGGTCAAAATCGCGGGCGGTAACTTCCAACTGCTCATTTTCACGGAATCGGCGCGCCGTCTCTCTCACAATCGCAAAGGCCGCAGGCAAAATATCCATCAACACTTTCTCCAACTGCTCATTTCGCTGATCGCCGAGTTTATCAATCTCGGTAAAGAGCTGTTCTTTTTCGTTTAAGTCTAAATCCGGTTGGTCGGCAATTCGCTGATGAAGCGATTGAATCTCTTCATCAATAGATCTAAGAGCTACGCGGATCTGCTGCTTTAAATCATTGGTCTTATCCCGAAGCTGGTCGTTGGAAAGCGATGTCAGCTTTTCACCCTCCCGGCGTGTAGCATCCACCAGGGGCATAATTTTTTTAATATCTTTTTCGGATTTAGTTCCGAAAATTTTGGCGATCAGTTTCAGCATGGTCAGTTCGAATCAAGCCCATTTAAACGGGAATGAAGGGGTCAAAGTTAATTTGTTTTGAGGACTTGGAACCTAAATTTCGATCTCTCCCCGGAACACCATTTGAGCCGGGCCGGTGAGGTGGATTTCGGTGAAATTTCCGTGGCCATCCCTTTTAAAATCAACGATCAGGTCGCCGCCTCGAGCCTTTAATGTTATCGGGCTGTGGTAGCCTTCCAAACTGGCGGCAAGCGCAGCTGCAGTGGCTCCGGTACCGCAGGCTAAAGTCTCCTGCTCCACACCCCGCTCATAGGTCCTCAGAGCCAGGGTATGGTCGTCGATCCGCTCGATAAAATTAGCGTTGGCGCCAATGGGAAAAATCGGATTGTATCGGATGGATTTACCTTCATCGAATACAGGATACGCATCCAATCCACGAACAAACCGGACAAAGTGTGGCGAACCGGTGTTCATATAATAGCCATCCAATGCGCTGTCAATTTTATCCACATCGCTCATCCGAATCCGGATTAATCCATCGGTTAATATATCAGCAAAGTGTTTCCCATCATAGGCATTAAACACAGAATGCGTAGCGGCCAAGCCTAAACGGCGAGCTAACTCTACCGCAGAGCGGCAACCGTTTCCACACAAACTTTGAGTGCCATCCGGATTGAAGTAGGTAACATGATAATCAGCATCCGGATCTTCAGAAACAAAAATGACACCATCAGCACCAACACCGAATTTGCGGTCGCACAAGCGGGCAATCTGCTCCGAGGAAAGTGAAATGGATTCGTCCCGATTGTCAATCAGAACAAAGTCATTTCCTGCAGCCTGGTATTTATAAAATGGGAGGTTCAAAAAACGCGGGACTATTTTACTTCTTCGTAATCAACGTATTCGCCATCTTTAATTTTTCCATTTTTTCCCGGTGATGGCTTTTTGGCGCGAAACTGGTTTTGCTCTTCGCGCATCCGCTGGGTCATCACACCTGCCCTGAAAAAGACAGACCCGATTTTGTACAGGATATAACCGATGATCACCAGGACAAGCAGAAATTTCAACATGGCAACAATTTGAACTGCAAAGTTAACAGGTTCAGGAATTCAAAAGGTTCCCAAATAAGTCGAATTGGAGACAAAATCATCAAAATTGTAACTTTGACTTCCTTCCAATTGCCGTTATGACACGAATCATCCGCCTGTGTGCAATACTAGTTTCTGTTTTCGTGATGGGCTGCGCCAATCAAGATCAGGACACCATTATCTGGAACACCATTCAAAAATCGCTTCAGGAACAACTGATTGGCGCGGCTGATGGAGATACCATATTCATTCCGGCAGGGCGTTATATGTTCACCAAAGGTTTGCAGCTGGATGGGAAAAAAAATATTCTCATTAAAGGCGCCGGAAAAGATTCCACCATCCTTTCCTTCCGCAATCAGAAAGAAGGTGCACAAGGTATCCTCATCAGTAACAGTGTTTCTATTACGATAGAGGATATGACCCTTGAAGATGCTCCAGGTGATAACTTAAAGATCAACGACACAAAAGGAATAACCATACGGCGTATTCGGTCCAGGTGGAACGGTGAACCAAAAAGTACCAACGGCGCTTACGCGTTGTATCCCGTGCTCTGCACACGTGTGGTGATTGAGGATTGCGAAGCCATTGGCTCATCGGATGCCGGAATCTATGTAGGGCAATCCGACAGTGTCATTATCCGAAGAAATAAAGCCTGGAACAATGTAGCCGGAATTGAAAGTGAAAACTCCAGATGGGTGGATATCTACGAAAACGAATCCTTTGAAAATACCGGTGGCCTGTTGGTCTTTGACCTTCCAGGATTAACGCAGTACGGACACTCCACGCGCATTTTCAATAATTTCATTCACCACAACAACTATAAAAACTTTGCGTCTCCGGGTAATGTGGTGGCCAGCGTGCCACCAGGAACAGGCGTGATGATTCTGGCAACACATAATCTCGAAATGGTTGGTAACGATATTATCGACAATAAAACCATTGGCACAGGCATCATCAGCTATGAACTGGTAGCTGCATTAACCGAAAGTGGTGAGCAAAACGATTCGCCGCTCGGAGCGCAAACGGTGAACAATAACTATAAGTTGGACACCCTGTACAATCCTTACCCCTACGATATTCGTATCCGGAAAAACTTTTACCAGAACAATCACTGGTTCCCGGCAGTTGGCCACGACATCGGTCTCCTGTTTTTAACCAAAGCCTTTCTTTCGACACCGGATATTGCCTATGATGGAATCAGACCCGATGCATCAGACCCTGCCCTCTGCATTGAAGATAATGGTGAAATCAAAATCGTTTCCATAGATGCCGCACATGATTTTAAAGGTTGGTCAGAGGACACTGCTTCTTTTCGTTGCCGCGACACTAAAAATCAATGAAAAACTCCGCGCTGCTCTTTTTGACCCTGGTGACTATAGCCTGTTCACAGCAGCCTAAAGAGATGGTGCTGGCCGAAGCTGAAACCACTTCCACTCACAACAGCCTGGGAAAAGAAAAACTTTCGGAGTATGGTTTTTTTAGTGGACCACTCAAGGATCTGAATCCCGCTCCGAATGTAATAGTGTACGAAGTCAACGCACCTTTATTCAGTGACTACGCCCTTAAAAAGAGATTTGTATTTGTGCCAGAAGGCCAAAAAATAACCTACAACCACACAGATGTTTTTGATTTTCCTGAAGGAAGTGTTCTGATTAAAAACTTTCTTTTTGCGGAATCCTCTGCGCAGGAGGAACGAATCATCGAAACTAGACTTTTGATCCGCACAGCATCCGGTTGGGAGGCACTCCCCTATATCTGGAACAAAGAGCAAACAGAAGCTTATTTGGAACCAGCAGGCGGAGAAGTCAACATCAGCCATCAGACATCCGAAGGAGAACTGCTGAATTTCGATTACTCGATACCCAACCAGAATCAATGCAAAAATTGTCACGCCAGGGGGGATCAACTCATGCCCGTAGGACCGACAGCCCGGCAGCTGAATAAAGAAGTGAACGGAAAAAATCAACTGATCCAATGGGAGCAACAACAAATCCTGAGAGGGATTCCAACCTCCGGAGATTTTCCGAAATTAATCAGTTACGAAAACGAGGACGCATCCGTAGAACTGCGTGCACGCTCCTGGCTGGAGGCCAATTGCGCCCATTGTCACCGAAAAGATGGTCCAGCCAAAACATCGGGTCTTCATCTACTGGCCTCCGAAACCAATCCCCTGCAACTTGGCGTTGGAAAAGCGCCCGTCGCGGCTGGAAGGGGCTCCGGAGGGCTCAAATACGACATCGTTCCGGGTGCACCGGACAAGTCGATCCTCTATCACCGAATCGTATCTAACGACCCCGGAGTGATGATGCCTGAGCTGGGTCGAAAGGTGGTTCACCGTGAAGGCGCTGAACTGATCAGCCAATGGATTAGGGAAATGAAATAAACAATTGCATAAAAAGGTCCCTGTATATTTACCGCGTGATTCGTACAGGCCATCTTCTGATCTTCGTTGCAACTCTGATGCTATCGTCTTGTTTTGAGAAAGGCGATTGTCAGAATCAAACTTCCAATATTATTAAGGTAGCCTTTTTCAATTCCACCGACGGAAAGAGTATTGAGCTTCAGTTGGACTCGGTAAAGATTTCGGGTATTCCAGGAAAATTTATTGAAGACGAAGAACTTTCGGCCTTTGTGATGCCGCTTAATCCGGTAACCGATAAGTCCATCATCACCCTTTACCGAGCGGAGGGCGCAAGTAACCTTACGGTCCAATATCGGACACGCACCACTGTTCTGGATCCGGCGTGTGGCGCAACGGAGTTATTTACTTTAGAAAATGCTGAAGGCAGTGGAATCGCATCAGTCGTGATCACGAAGGATTTGGTAACTGTCTCACTAACCACCAACCTCAGTGTCTATTTTTAAGCTCACCGGCATCCTTGTTTTTGTTTCTGCCAGTTTCGTGCATGGGCAGAATAAAAAAGAAATCACGAAGGACTCCCTGATCAGCTTTCGTCCGACCGGCATTCGTTTGGGAACAGATTTAGTTGGCATTATAAAAACAGGTGTCACACCAGGCTTTAGTAATCAAGAATTCATCGCTGATATCGATTTTCATCGGTATTATCTAGTTGCGGAAGCCGGACGGTATTCCAGGGATTTAAGCATTTCAAATGGCGACTACGCCAATTCAGGATCTTACCTTCGGGTTGGAGTTGATGTTAACTTCCTGGTCAAGGATCCGGACAAGAATATGTTTTTCCTTGGATTCAGGTACGGCAGAGCACGGTATGACGAACGTGTGCGTTACCTTACCGAAACAGAGTATGGCGATCAGTTAAAGCTCTCTGAAAATTCAGAAGTTACCTCTGGATGGATGGAGCTTACCACAGGCCTTCGGATTAAAGTCTGGAAAGTATTGTGGATGGGTTATACGGGAAGATTAAAATTTGCCCCCTCTACCCCTAGTACCACTCCGGTTGCTCCTTATGATATTCCCGGATACGGCCTTACTTTCAAACAACCGTGGTGGGGATTTAGTTATTATGTGATGATGCGAATCCCCTTTCAGGGACAGAAGTAACTGACACTTATTTTATATCTCTTCCAAAGAGCGATTCAACAAAGGCCTCTTTATTAAAAGGTTTCAGGTCGTCGACCTTTTCTCCGACACCGATGTAGCGTACAGGAATATTGAATTCATCGGAAATGCCAATAATAACTCCTCCCTTTGCCGTTCCATCGAGTTTCGTTATGGCCAAGGCTGTAACATCCGTTGCTTTGGTGAATTCTCTGGCTTGAATAATGGCATTTTGTCCGGTACTGCCATCCAATACAAGTAAAACCTCGTGGGGAGCATCAGGAATTACTTTCTGAATGACCTTTCGTATTCTGGTTAATTCCTGCATCAGATTAGTTTTAGTATGCAGTCTACCGGCTGTGTCCACAATAACAACATCGACACCTTGCTTTAATCCTTCCTGAACTGCATCAAAAGCCACTGCAGCAGGATCTGCATTTTGGCCCCGATCAACGACGGGCACACCTGTGCGTTGACCCCAGGTTTTCAATTGATCAACCGCAGCTGCCCTGAAGGTATCGGCAGCTCCGAGCAGGACTTTAAGTCCTTCCCGAGAAAAGCGGGCAGCTAGTTTTCCAATGGTAGTTGTTTTACCAACCCCATTTACACCAACAACCATTAGCACATAAGGTTTTGGAGGAATAGCTCCGGAGGCCATTAATCCAGGCTTAGCCTCATGAAGCAGAGCTGCTATTTCTTCCTTTAATATGGCATCCAGCTCAGAAGCATTTAGGTATTTATCCCGCGCCACACGCTGGTTAATGCGTTCAATTATTTTGAGGGTAGTATTAATGCCCACGTCAGAAGACACGAGCAACTCCTCAAGATTATCCAGGACTTCTTCATCAACTGTTGATTTTCCGGCAATAGCTTTGCCCAACCTGGAAAAAAAGGATTCCCTTGTCTTTTTGAGCCCTTCCTCGAGCTCTTTGGAATCAGTTTTTTTAAAAAAATCGAACAATCCCATAGTTTGATTTTAAACAAAAAAGTCTCCGGTTTGTCGGAGACTTTTTTAATGTGGATTTCCGTTTCGATTATTTTTTAGCGAGGGCATCCTTAACCGAATCAGAAGGCATTATTTCTTCTTTAAAGGTGTAGGCGCCAGTCTTTTCAGACTTAACTGCACGGATCACTTTCGCGAAGTTTTTACCATCGCTTTTCTTCAATGTTGCAACGACCTTCTTTGCCATGGTCTTTAGTTTTTAAATGATGAATTATTTGATCTCCTTATGGAGGGTATACTTTTTGAGAACCGCATTGTATTTTTTCAACTCAATACGCTCAGTTGTATTCTTACGGTTCTTAGTGGTAATGTAGCGGCTCATGCCGGGCATACCGCTAGCCTTGTGCTCAGTGCATTCAAGGATCACCTGAATTCTATTTCCTTTCTTTGCCATTTTCTGAAGATTTTAAGGATTATTTAGTCAAAAAACCCTCGGCGCGAGCCTGTTTGAGGACAGCGCTGATACCGTTTTTATTGATGGTTTTAATTGCTTTGGTGGATAACTTCAACGTAATCCACTTGTTCTCCTCAGGCAGGAAGAATCTTTTGGTTTGCAGATTAGGGTAAAATCTGCGCTTGGTCTTGTTATTGGCGTGGGAAACGTTGTTTCCAACGCGGGGACGCTTGCCTGTAATTTCACAAATCCGTGCCATAAATGCGTTTTTTAGCCCTTTTTTGAAAGGGATGGCAAATATCGGCCCCCGACCCCTATTTTCCAAGCCCATCCCTTGAGATTGTTTTAAGTGGGATGCTCCAACCAACAGTGCTCATTGATTGAATCCGAAGGCTCTGATCCCAACCATTACTAACCAAATCTCACCTAAACCAATACTTTAAAGATCTGCTTTGTAGGGTTTTAATTTCTGCATAGGCCCGTAGACGATTGTCTGCAAAATTGACTCTGTTTTAGGTATAACTTCATCATTCTAGGTCTTAAAATATCACTCCTTTGGGGTTTTTGACGCATTTAGGCGTCCGTTTGAGGTTAATGGATTCAACAAATCAGGTATGTAAGGTTTCGTGGTTAAACGCAAAAAGGTGGCCATACCCCTGCCTCTACTTTTGCATCGTAGGGAATAGAAAAACCAACAACACATCAACCGACACATCTCCTAACCAAAACCACTACCAACATGAAAGGAATCGGTGAAAAGATCAGGAAAATCAGAAACCTGAGAGGATATTCTCAGGAGTACATGGGAGCCCGCTTAAAAATGTCCCAAAACAACTATAGCCGGATTGAACTGGACCAAATCAACCTTACCTTAAATACCCTAACGGAAATTGCACAGGTTCTGGAAATAGGTGTCCAGGAGATTATGAGCTTCAATGAAACGACGTTGTTTCGAACAAGCGTTGTCGAGGAGCCAGATCGAAATGAAGGAAAATACAAGGTGCAACAGCCAATTTTAAGCATGCTACAAGAGGAAATCGTAAGTCTGAGGGAAGATAAGCGCAGATTGATGAGCCTGTTGGAACGGCAACAGGGAAGCAGCGGAAATTTTCAGCGATAATTAGAGTCAGACGGGGCAGGTTTATCCGTCATGTTGTTAAGCAAAAAGAGATCCTTTTTTATATTACATCCCCAAAATAACCTGCCATGAGAATCACCTTGTTCCTCTTGATGCTATGCACATTTACCTATGCGCAAAATGAGCGTCAACGGTTTCGGCTACCAGTCAATGCCAAAATCGGGGATTACTCAGAAAAGACAGTTTTGGTCAAGGTTAAAGAAGGCTTCGCTACATCCATTTCCAGAGGTAAACTAACTCCTCCTTCCGCCTCAGGGATAGCTCAGTTACAAATCAAACCACTCCTGAACGAGCGAAGTATCGAAAAAATGCGCGTATCGAATGCGCCACGGCGTTCCTCCTCCGGAATACCCATCCATCAATTTGCAGAAGTTCTTGTTCAGGGTTCCGATGTGGAAGCCTTCATCAACAAACTCTACACAACGGGTATGTTTGAACTCGTTGAGCCCGTGTATTTCGATAAACTAAAACTTAGTCCTAACGATGAGCGAGCCAGCAGCCAGTACTACCTCAATTTAATTAAAGCCCAGGAAGCCTGGGATATAGCCGATGGAAGTGGTGTCGTCATCGGAATTGTGGACTCAGGTGGCGATATGAATCACCCTGACCTAATTGAAAAAATTTTTATTGACCCGGCCGAACCTGTAGACGGAGTTGATAACGACAACGATGGCTATATCGACAACAACAGGGGTTGGGATTTTGTTGGCGACGATACATTGAATGTAAGCAATCCTGATTTTGAGGGAGATAACTTTCCGAATAATCCTACGAGTGGTTTAGGATCGCACGGTACTTGGGTAGCCGGAGCAGCGGCGGCATCTGTAAACAATAATATCGGAGTAGCTGGTGTGGGCTACAAAGCGAAAATCATGTTTACCAAACATGCTGCCGACAATCAGCGCACCAATCAAGGCAGTGTTTATTTCGGCTACTCCGGATTGCTGTATGCAGCAAGTCATGGCGCCAAGGTTATCAATCTTTCCTGGGGCGGGCCATTCCGAAGCGAAATTCAACAGCAATTGATTGATTACATCACGCTCGATCTGGGTTGTCTTATTGTAGCTGCAGCCGGAAACAATGGTTCGGAAACGCCCTTTTATCCGGCGGCCTACCGAAATGTAGTCAGCGTAGCCGCCACCACCTCAACCGATGGAAAAGCCAACTTCAGCAACTTTGGTACATCGATAGACATCAGTGCTCCCGGTCAGGGCATCCAAACAACAGCCTTCGATGATGGCTACAATAGCGTAAATGGAACATCATTCGCTTCCCCAATAGTTGCCGGGGCAGCTGCCATCGTGTGGTCTAAATTCCCCAATTACACGCCAACCCAGGTTGCAGAACAGTTGCGTGTAACCGCAGACGAAAATGCTCTCTACTCGGTAAATACTTCACTCAAACAAAAGCTTGGTAAGGGGCGATTAAATTTATTGAATGCCTTAACAAAATCCTTTCCAGCCATTAGGGCCTCTAATCCGAAGCTTGTCAATACCACTGGAACTTCTCCCGAGCCTGGACAGGATGCGTTTTTGACAATGGACTTTACCAATTATTTGAGCAATTCCTCCTCTGCACTTCAGATCTCTATAAAACCATTGGTCTCCAGTTTCCTCACGCTCAGCAATGCCACCATCACTCCTGGAATTATTGAAGAGGGTAAAACCATTAACAATCGAAAGATCCCCTTCCGTTTTAAATTAAGTCCAGGCCTAGCCCAGAATACCATCATTGATATAGTCATTACGTTTTCAGATGGAACCTACAACGACTACCAATACTTGAGTTTCTTGGTAAATCCAACTTACATCGATATTGACGAAAACCAGGTGATTACCACCGTAGCCTCCAACGGACGAATTGGATTTGAAAATACGCAAGCAGGTACCAACGGTTTGGGTTTTGTTTACAACGACAATTCCTTGCTTTATGAAATGGGTATCATTGCCGGAAGTTCAACATCTACGCTCTTTAATAATATTCGTGCAACGAATTCTTACGATCAGGATTTTAACGTTGTAGATAAGATACGTGAGATTGCCCCCGGAGATCGGTCTTCTTCCGAAACGTTCGGTTCGTTTACCGATAATGGCGGAACACCGACCATCAAAGTCAGTTACCGGAGTTTAGCCTGGCGGGAACAACCAGACGACCATTTTGTGATTATGGAATACAAATTGAAAAATGTATCGTCGTCCACGCTGAACAATTTCAATTTTGCACTCTTCAGTGACTGGGACATTACGGTAAATGGAAGTCAGGATGTTGCCAAATGGGATCCAGACTATAAAATGGGGTACATCTATCCAGCTATTGAAAATACAAAACCTCATGCCGGCATTCGAATTTTGAAAGGCGTATCTCCAATTCATTACGCCATCGATAACGACCACCGTACATCCGGTGTACCCTTCGGTTTATACGATGGGTACACAGATCAGGAAAAAATTACTTCTATTTCCAATGGCGTAGGTCGTCCTGAAGCAGGAACCAGTTCCGGAACAGGCGCTGACGTCAGTCATGTAGTTGGAGCTGGTCCATACACCATAGCTCCCAATGAAGAGGTTACCATAACCTTTGCATTACTGGCAGGAAATAATCTGGAAGAATTAAGGGCGGCAGCAACCCGTGCCGACATTGTCTACAACCAAATCTTGGAATTACCCAAACCGACCGTTACCGATGTCGAATCCTGCTACAACGGTCCGGCAATCGTTCGTGCGTCCGGAGCAGCAAACTTAAAATGGTATAAAGATTTCACCGGAGGAGAGTCCTTTTTCCAGGGTGAAAGTTTTACAACTGGAAATTTGGTGACTGATACGTTGTTTTATGTATCCAATGCCGATGGCGAATACGAAAGCGTTCGGTCAAAGGTTAATGTCAAGCTTACAGCCAATCCATCCATTCAAAGTTCAGGCCCTGACAAAATTTGTGAGGGATCTACACTGACCCTTTCCGTGCCAGCGGCAGATGCCTACTTATGGAACAACGGAGCCACTACTCAAAGCATAAACGTTACACAGGCTGGAACATATTCCGTTCGGGTGACCGATAACGATCTGAATTGCAGTTCAGATTCGGAATCCATAACTGTTACGATTTATCCGAAACCTGTGGCCGGTTTTACCATCAGTAATTCTGCGTTGAACATCAATGAAGAAATAAGCTTTCTAAATACCAGTACAGGAGCTTCTTCCTACCAATGGTTCTTTGGTGACAATACGTCCAGCACCGATAAGGATCCTAAAAAGACCTACACGTTAATTAAGAATTATACCATCGTTCTTAAGGTCAAAAATGAATTCGGCTGCGAATCGTCAATTACCCAGGAAATTTCAGTGGTAACTTCTTTGGAAGATGAAAGCGACACCGGATTTATGATCTATCCCAATCCGACAACTGGGCAAAAGTTAAAAATCCATTCAGTAGATGAGCTAAAAGAAATCAGGCTTTTAGGCAACGATGGCCGATTGCTGGTTTACGAACTACCTGAGAAAGGTAAAACGGAAGCTGAAGTCAGCCTTGAAAATCTTCCAACAGGCTTGTATATTTTGAAGGCTACAACAGGTACTGGACAAAAATCTGCAAGAATCATCATCAAATGATCGGGACTACCCTGATCATTTGATGCCTCTGCTGAAATCATTCTTTTTGAGTATGTAAACCCTTAGGTTAAGGTCTGATGAAGACCTTAATCCGGCAATTTAATTTTCCTACGATAATCCGCTTTGGCCAAGGAGCCACAGAGGAAGTTCCTGACCACCTCAAAACAGAAGGATTCAACAGACCACTACTTGTCACGGATGCCAACACAGCATCAATTTCTTTTTTTCAGAATTTTCTAGAGCATCTAAACGCCAGAAGGCTTCAGCCACAGATTTTTATCACTTCAAGATTCACTCCATCTGAAGAGCAAATTCATTTGGTTTCCGAGCAGATGTCCAAAGGGGAAACGGATTGCATAGTGGCCATAGGCTCCGCCACTGCTCTTTCGATAGGTCGGGCTGCAGCCTTATTTAAAAATCATCCCAGACCACTAAGCCTGTACGACGACCGGCATGGGGGAGAGAAAAATATAACACAAGCCATTCCTCATTTTATAACCATTCCGGTAGCTGGTGGCGGAAATGAAGTCAGTCGATCGATAGAATTTCGGGATACTCGTCAAAACTGCAAATCCATTTTGTTTTCGCCCCGGTTACTGGCAAAAATAGTCTTCGCTGATCCCCTGGCTACACGTGAACTCTCAGCAAAAAGAATCCGGGAATGGCAAATGGAATCTTTTGCTGTGTTGCTGGAAGCCTGGCTTTCACGGATGAATCATCCTATTTGTGATGGAATAGCTTGCGAAGGTCTTTCCATATTATTGGAATCAAAGGACACCCATTCAGCAACACCAACCATCGTGCAGCATCAGGAAATTTTGACAGCATCATTAATGTCGGGAATAACCAGACAAAAAGGTTTAGGCGCGTTGTACGCGCTTTCAGATGCTGTTTCGCAGTATGGTGATTGTACTCTTGGATCCGCCTATTCCATACTCTTTCCATCAATCATGAGATTTTACAAGGAGTCAGATGAAAAGAAAAAACTACATAAGCTGGCTTGTCGATTAAGCTGGAGGGAGAAAACAAACGAGGCTATTGTAGAGCGACTGATTGGATGGGCTGCCCACTTAAGTCTGCCCGAAAGGCTTTCTGAGGTAGGTGTTCATGCATCAGATTTGGAAACGATCACAGAGCTGGCCTGGTCCGATCCTGCACATGCCGACGGCATCCGGACCATCACTAAATCAGAAATGAGAGCTATTCTTTCAGAATGTTTGTAGCCGGTCAGAGATTCAGCCAATACGTAAACTTTAAAACCAAGGATCGGTTTTTACTTTCGAAAGAACCCGGCAAATAATTTTCGGCATAAACGATAAAGAAATCGGAGGCTGGACGGAACCTCCACTGCAACCTGGTGTTCAAATTGACATTGTCAAATCTATCGTTGTATTGCAGGAAGGAAGTAAGAAAAAGCTGCCGACTCAACGTTAGATCAAGTCTGGGGCTCAACAATAAAAATTTGGCGCTGCCATATACACCAGGCAGGCTTATGTCGTTGTAATCCCAGGTAACCGAAAAATTACCATACGGCTGAACCCGATAACTGAGTGTTCCGCCAAAACCAATTCGGTCTCCATTGTAATACTGACCCCCGGAGGCAATCAATCGAGCAGTTAACAATTTCCGACTATCTGAGTTGAAGGTAACTGTATAGGCTGTCCATCGATAATCCTGATTGGTAAGCAGGGAGGTATCACCACGTGGAAAAATTGGATTAAAATCAGATGGGAGTAATTGATAAATGTTACTGGCCTCCACTCTTAAATCTGAGGTATTTCTAAATCGGAATGCAAGCCGGAGAACGTTATTGATTTCTGTTAGCCTTCCATCTTTAAGATAGGTGTAACCCGTTTCACCACCTGGCATAATCTGGATAATGGACTTACTCTGTGGGTAAAGTGGAAAGTCAGTAATCAAAAAGTATGACGTGTACCCGTTATACAAATCCTGACCGGGTTGAAAACCTACCTCAGAACGAAAATTAGGGCCGATATCTACAAAACCAGTTCCTAAACGCAAGTTTCGGCGATTATTGGTCAAGAAGGCACCGGCCGAATAATCACTTCCTTCCTGAAAAGAACTAAAAGACCGATGGTAATACATTTTTCCGCCCCACCGGTTATTTTTTGTAACCAGAGAGAAATCGGCTCCGGCAATCCGATTGTACTTATTCAAAACATATTCGGTGGATGCATCTTTCTTCCTTTCAACAACCAGACTGGGGTGATAAAGTTTATTTGGATCGTAGTCGCCTTCCAGATCTGATTGTTTGTTTACAAAAACAAAAGACAAATTGGAATAAGTCATTACTTGTCGCTGCAAAACAGCAACTCCATAATTCTGAGTAGGTAATCCAATGGCTTTCACCTTTGCCGTTTGCAGATTCATCATTCCCAGGCGCCACTGACTTCCAATTTTTCCACTTAGGCGAGCACCATATTGAATGGGTACAGGTTGTGGGATTCCTGATGAATCAGAAATTAAACCAATCCGACGCGTAAAAAAAGGTTGCGTGAATGTCGTGAAGCCAGGTGCATTGAATAAGTCACTGTTTTCTAAAAAAAACTGACGACGTTCCGGGTATTGAAATTCATAACGCGTGAGGTTAACAATCTGTCGGTCTACATCTACAGTGGAAAAGTCAGGATTGACGGTAAGATCCAGGTTCATTGAAGGCGTAATACCAACCTTAGCATCAAATCCAATATTCGGAGTGACCTCACGGGGAACATCATTTTCCTGATCGGTATAAGATGAGGTTATCGCGTAAGGGATTAGCGAAATATTAGCTCCCGGCTTTGGAGGAAGATCGTCCCAGATAAGCTTTCCGGAAAAAGGAAAGCTTGCCGGCAAATTCTGAATCGGCGTCCGAATCCAGCTAGAAACCTGATTATGTTTAATGTCTTGCCGAAGAAAAGCTACATTCCAATTTTGATCTGCATTGTACCGAAAGGACTTAAACGGAATAGCCATTTCCGCAACCCATTTATCGGGATAACGTTTCACCTCGCTATACCATTTATTATCCCAATTGATGTTAAAACTGTTTTCCGGGTTGACACCTCCACCCGCAATGGTTCCTTCGCGCTGTGCTCCATAAGGGGATAAACCAAAAAAGAAGCCGTTACTGTAATCGTTATAAGGATCAAAATAGATTCCAACATTATCGTTCTGCGACCATTCAAAATCTCTGCGTAATGATTGTACGACAACTGGTTTGTTGTCATCGTAACAAATGAAACTCACATAAAGAAATTGATCATCAAAGGTTACGCGCGAGACGGTACGGAAGGGTGCCAGTAATGAATCGGTAGGATAATTCAGATAAAATCCATCAGCCGAATCAGCAGAAAGCCAATCGGCCTCGTTTAAGAATCCATCGATTTGGAGGGTTCCTTTTGCCTTTCGAATGTGAATTTCCTTCCCCGGAACATTTTGCGCGAAGACACCTACGCCTAAAAGCAAGACTAAAAAAACAGGGAGAATTTTTTGCACTGGTGCCATCACGTAAAAATAGAACCTTAAAATGGAGGAAGACACCCGTTAAAATAATTTTACAGTCAATTAACCTCAGCGGCCTGTTTAAGGTCTGTCCAGTTAATATCAAAATGAGAAGTTACGTGAACGGCTTTTCCATTTCGGATGATAAGTGCCTGCGGAGACTCATGAACAGTAGCATACCTGTTGGCCACTTCATTGGATACACTTCGATACGTAATCAAATCAAGATAAAAGTTAGCTGCTGTTGGAAGCTCGCCAGCTTGGCGTTCTAAACGATCCAATGCTGCAGCACTGACACTGCAACGCGTGCTGTGCTTAAAGATTAAAACAGGTCTTTGTTCAGAAAGGCTATCGATTTCGGCCAGCTGCTCAATTTTTTCAAGATTTTTCCAATTCATCATAACTCCATATGGTCAATCGTACCACAGACCCACTTCTTTTGGATCGTATCGGGGCCTGCGGACTTTTTCCTTAACGTTTGCTGGCTGTAAATCGTTGCGTTTAAATTTTTTATCGAATGCCATCCGAATACTGGTGAATAAAGTTTTTTCTCCCTCTACATTATCCTCTCTCAGATGGACAAACCGGGCATCCGGGTGTAAAGCCGGAGCCTCATATTTCCGCATTCGTGAATTGGCCTGAACTAGTCCTATTCGCAGAAAAGCCTTATTTGGCTCCAGAACTTTCAAAGCCTCCCGGCTGCTATTGGGGTGATGAACATAACGACCTTGAACTACTTTTCCAGTCAATCCTGCAGTAAGGGCTACCCTGCTCTGATCAATACTCCATACACGAAAATTCATCTCGGTCCGCTCAACGTTTGCACGTTGAGGTGAACCAGGTTTCTTCATTTGAAGGCCATTGACCGCATACCATTCAGGATCTGGTCGTGATTTTTTAAGCGCCCGAGGATCAGCATCCGGATGATGAACATAAGGATTACGAAAAGGATTCACACGGACACGGTCCATACCGAACGGAGTAGGTTGAGAGTCGCTTCTTGAAAAATACATTCCAGCTTGATCAATTTTTCTTCTGTCAACCGGACCTGGAGTACGATTTACATATTTTGGTACCCGATCGGTTGAAAGACGCCGGCCGTTTGTGACCACACCAGATTTTTTTATCAAATCCTGTTGGCGTGGTTCACCTAACTTTAAATTACCTCGGTATCCGCTAGCCACCATTGCCGAACGGCGACGATCGAAGGATGAATACATTCTTACCTGAGCAGAAACACCGCCAACATCTGCGCGGTTGTACACATTCTTTTCGGACCGAATATCCAAGGATTTCGGTTTAACACGAATGGCAAAATCAAACGGCACATCAATCCCCAGGGAAGAACCAGCCTGACTGCCATATTTGGAAAGATTCAATTGATGAAATCCACCAACATCTGCCCGCCGAACATCTACACCTCTCTGACGAATTTCCATCGGACTTCGATTAATTCCTGTAGCCAATTGAAAGCCTGTGCGATTTTTAAATTGCCGTTGTGAAGCCTGAATTCGTACATTTTGACGTGAGGAGGGTTTCCCATCTTTGCCATTCCTGATCTGAAATCCACCGAAGGTTGAGCCCATAATAGGGCTTGCCTCGAATGGCTGAAACTGACCGAAAACACGGCGGAATGAACCTTCTGA
>Ga0068872_10000231_pt1 | contig 47683 bp, 40 predicted proteins | sample NOAtaG_7_FD_66441 | JGI IMG/M metagenome (GOLD analysis project Ga0068872, IMG submission 66441) | Freshwater lake microbial communities from Lake Erie, under a cyanobacterial bloom - NOAA_Erie_Diel1S_2200h metaG | ecosystem: Environmental > Aquatic > Freshwater > Lake | place: USA: Ohio, Lake...
TCTTTGAGAGGAGATTAGAGTCCAACTTTTCGCCCGATAGTGTAAGTTTGTTTTCCCTCTCATTTATCATATACACCCTGCTTCCTTTTGTGTCAGCTATCTCCCCTAAATTCTGTATTAGCAATGACGAAATTTCATCTAAACTAGCCCCCCTAATAACCGACTGATTTATCTTATCACTATTACTGATCTCGCGAAAATTCATGACAATCTGATTCTCCACTTTCTTTTTATGTGATAGATCATTAATAACTACTTGTATATAATATGCCCCGTCAACAAGTGTTTTATTGATAGTAGATTCAATTGTAATAACAAGGCCATCAGTCCTTTTAAATTCAAATTGTTTTTTTATTCCATGAGTTGGGAGCTCCGTTTTAAAATTTGATCTTTCAAAGTCCGTTACATTCTCAAATATTTTCTTAAGTATCCTTGATCTACTATAGGGTTTGCCCTGAATATCGTCAGCCTCTAAACCACAAATGAGTTCCTTTGTTCTGTTAATGTTGGTTACAATTCCCTTTCGATCAAGTAAAAAGATCTCTTGTTCAAGGGAGTTATACAAATCTTGAAACGAAATCTGCGCTCTTACATGCTTTCTTTCTAAAAGTTTATTAGCTTTCTCCAACTCTATGTTAGCGATGTATAATTTCATAAAGTTGTACACTTTTAAAAGAAATATATCTTTATCAAAAGGCTTTAAAATATAATCAACGGCAACATTCTCATGTCCTTGCTTTATGAAATCAGGTTTACATAGTTGCTCAGTTAAAAAAATGAGAGGAGTGTTCTTTGTATTGCTGCTTCGCTTAAGTTCTCTTACAAACCTAAACGGCGCCTCTTCATCGTTATCTAGATCTTGCAAAATTAATCCGTATTTTTTTTTCTGCATCGCTTCAATAGCTTCGATGTCAGTTACAACGTGATCGAACTGAAATCCATTAAGTTTTAGGATTCCAATCAGATCATGATCGATCTTCTTTTCACGGTATATCAAAAGTATTCTATGGCGTCTAATACTTTGCATTTTTTTAGTTGGAAGTAGATAGATTTGTTAAAGTTAAACATTGTGCATTTTAAATAAACAGGACATTCACTATAACGACTGTAGTAAAGACCAAAGCCTTGTGTAGTTGTTTGTACTACATGCATTTTTCAACATAAGCTAAAATGAACGCTTCTGAAGCTTGATACATTTTTAGCTGTAGTCATATATCTACTACAACTTTTAAGTGAACCTTACTACAAATAATCAAATTTCATGTTCGATTCTTTATTTAATAATTATAGGTTCATGAAAGTAATTACAATTATAAGGCTCATATTGATCATCATACTTATTGCTGCTTGCTGTTGTTTATATTCAGACCCGTGCTAAGTCTGGCTAAACAACAGTTTAGCTTCCTACTTAATGTCTGACATAAAAACCAATGTCAAAATGTTACCATCCTGACATTGAACTATTATCAGTTGCTGTTTAGTTTATGCTTAACGGCATATAAAACCAAGCCTGCAGTATTTCTTGCGCCTATTTTTCTTAAAATTGCCGCCTTATGCCTATCAATGGTGCGCACACTTAAGTCAAGTTGGTCGCCAATTTCCTTGTTGGTTAATTCTTTACAAACAAGTTTTATCACATCTCTTTCTGTTTTATTCAATGCAACAGAATCAAAACCGATCTCTATCTTATTATCATTTACAAGATCCCTTAACATGGCCTGAGAAACATTATCATTAAAATAATATCCGGTTTCAATAACACTATGAATGGCTTCGGTAAGTTTTTCAATATCCGTTCCTTTAAGTAAAAATCCATTTGCACCTTTTTCAATCATTTTAACGATTATGCCTTCTTCATCATGCATTGTCAAAATAACGATCTTTACATCCGGATAATTTTTCCGTATCAAAGTTGTTGCTTCAATTCCATTCATTACAGGCATTTCAATGTCCAGTAGAACAACATCGGGTGTTTTTCTTTCCAGTAATTCCATTAACTCTTCGCCATTAGAGGCTTCTATGATCACCGATAGTTCCTTTTCATCTTTTAGTAAAGAAACAAGGCCCTGCCTAAACAAATGATGATCGTCAACAACAGCTATTTTTATTCTATTCAACATATATATTAATAAAAGTAAAAGACTATAAGTATAAACTTTGCCAATTCTTGCTAATTACAAGTTCTGCCTTGATAATATCACGTTTAAGACAATTATAAAACACTTCTACATAAAACCCATAGATCATAAATAATCGGATCTCGTAAACCGTATTTATTATTTTTGAAGCCAGTAAAATTCCTCTTTGTTTAAGAAGATTAACACGGGATTTAAGATTAAACTGAGAAAATTCCCCTCGGGTTAGGTCCATTTAACTTATTCACTAAGCCGTTTCAAGATCTAAGGAATTCATTGTTGCCAGCGCTTCCATATTATAATTATCCTTTGCCTGAATATAGGCAACTGAAGTTTTAACAGTTGCTCCTAGCTTTGTTTTCTCTGTAGTAGTTGTGAACCCCATACGTAATGAAAATAGTTTTAGTTTATTTGCCCGTTTTGTAACTTGATACAAAGCCTGTTTATAAGGTTTATAATCTTTAAGATAATTATAATTTAAACCAACGAGTACAAAGTTATAAGAAGTCTTTGTTTTATAGTTAAGCGTAACACCTATCAATTCTGCAGTTTTACTTTTCGTATATTCCGATTTTAGATTTAGCTCTATAACTTCCCAATTATCACACTTACAAATTTGCTCGAATAGTTTAAATGGTAGATCAAATGTATTGATCTCTAAACTCCTATTTTTAACTTCTAGATAGAGATCATAATATTTTCTGATCCTATCCTTATTTAAGGACGATAATTCTCGACCACTGAGTATTTTAACGTCATATTTATCTTCGTAGTTCAAAATATATCGCTTCACGTGTTTTTTTGAACTTGGCGTTAGATTATGAAGGAATTCTTCGGTTGTGTTCCAATTTAAATTATTGATATGATGATTATCCGGCATTGACAGTTTGAAAAAACCGTTTGATACCAAATAATCTGTCATTTCGTTGTCCGATCCATCAAGATCACGAATGATACTGGAACTAAGGTCTTGCTGATTTTGATAACTGGCTATTTTATCAAGAAGCAGGCCCATCGCACCTTTCCAATACTTAGAAGTTCTATCTACAAAAATATGATTTCCTTCGCTTAGTGGAGAGCCAATTGAAAGAACCTTTGACGTAAGATGATACCTACCTTTTTTAACTCTCATTTGCTCAATCTGATCAGAAATAAAGGCAGGCGATAACATGTCGTCTTTTGCAATGGACGTTGTAAGAAAAGTTGCTAGAACGGTTCGATTCTCGTAATCTTTTATGATCAAATATTCAAATTGCCAATTGTCCTCTTCACGTTCATTATTGGAGAAACTTCTTTCCAGCATTGCCAAGCCATTCTTATCATAAATACCATTTTCTCCTAAAAGATCATCCCAATCAACTCCCTCTATATCATTGATAGACTTATAACTATAACAACTAAGATTTGAAGAATTTATTAAAGCTTTAACAGATCTGTCAATTTCAATTTGCTCTGGCAGTTGTAATTTGAAAGCTTTATAGATCTCTTCAACGGTAATATTTTCTTCGGCTAACGCAAGAGGAAAATGATAAGCCATTGCTGCTATCATGTTCTCAATTTGTTCGAAAGTATGTAAGCGCGTTATGGTAAAACGAATACCAGTATTTTTCATTGGTACTGCAGGAAATATCCCTAAATTAAGATAATAACCTTCATCTAACATTCGTCGAATCATGTTATATCCTACTTTTGGCAGGCTTACGCCAACAAAGAAAACCGCAGAGTTAGATTCGGAAACCACAGGTAACTTGTGTTTTTTTAGAAGCAGATTCGTATATTTTATATTTTCATTAAGTTCATCTTGCAATAAATAGATCTCATCCGAAAGGTGAATTTTTGCTGAAGCAATTGCCGCCCCAAGTGTAGCAGGCTGCATTGGTCCTGATGTTATGAACGGACCACCACAGGATCTAACTTTTCTAGCTAGTTCCTCATTAGGAAAAACAAGAACGGCTCCACCTGTAGCAAAAGCTTTAGCCAGTGAAGTTGCAAAGACCATTTGTGGATGCATTGATATCTTGCTTAAAACATAACCTCTTCCATGCTTACCATAACAGCTCATCCCATGAGCATCATCAACATAAAAATGCAACTGAGGATATTTATTGAGAAGACGTTCTATTTCAATAACAGGAGAAGCGTCTCCATACATAGAGTATATTCCATCTGCCATATACCAAATGTGATTATATTTTTGCTTGAGCATGATTATTCGTTCTTCAAGCAAGTCCATTCTATTGTGACGAAGCAACTCTACATGTATCCCTCTCGGTTTTAATAAATTTGCAGCCGTTTGAACAGAGTGATGCACCTGGTGATCAAGAATCACAGCATCATTATCATTAACTAATACTGGGATTGCGGCAATATGACCTAATGTAGTTGTAGGAGCCACGATCGAAGGGGATTCAAAAATAGAAGTAAAATGCGATTCCAGTTCATCATAGTGACGGGTAGAAACATAGGCTCTTGATGCAGAAAATTGTGTTCCGTAAGAATTTATTTCTTTTATAGAACCATTTATTAATCTATTGTCGAACTCTAAACCTAAGTAACTGCATGAACCAAAATTAACGGCTTGTTTACTTTTAAGGGTAATTAAATTCCCTGATAATTCATCATCCTGGGTATAAAGATGAGCAATACCTTTGTTAGCTGCATCAGTGGCTATTTGGTCTATTAATTCAACTGTAGCGTTATATTTGCTCATTTTGTTTTTTTCCAAATTTATACCGACAAGCCTCCTTAATCAAGCCATAAAAGACGTATGCCAATTATAATTAAACTACGTTTAACTACGTACCGCTTCTTTAAAAGAATACGTCTTTATGCGTATTTAAATATAAACATTGAGGATTTTTATTAAATTAGCCTTTATTACGCTTCAATTACAAATGAACAAAACACTACAGAACCAATATGTCGATTTGGAATTAAAGGATGGAATACTTTTTCTTACATATAAGAAAAAGATCACGTTAGAAATTGCAAAAGAAGTAGTGAAATTGCGGAAACTATTCTCTGAGGGTGGAATTTATCCAATGTTGATCTCTGGAACCAACGTTGCTTTTTTTGAAAAAGAAGCAAGAGATTTCCTATCATCAGCGGAAGGTGTTGAAGGAGTTTCTGCAGGAGCGATCATAGGTAATTCAGTTTTCCATATATATTTAGGTAATTTTTTTATCAAAGTATCAAAACCAAGTATACCGGCTAAGCTTTTTACGGATAGGGAAAAAGCACTGAAATGGTTAGAGGGATTTAAGTAATTTTTTATGAAAGATCCGAGATTCAAAAAGATAAATGAATTATTTATAAATTATGCTTTAGGTAATTTTGATTTTAAGGTTGATGTATCACCTAAACTTGATGAAATTGATGCTTTCATTTCCAACATCAACATGCTTGGTGAGGAACTTAAAACAACTACCATTTCAAAAAATCATTTCAACAATATATTTAACTCCGTTTCTGATATGTTGTTTGTGTTAGACAACAAAAAGCAAATTAAAAACATTAATGATACCGTTTCAAGGAAATTAGGCTATTCGGGTCATGAACTTTTAAACAAGCCCATTCAGGAATTAACCTCGACTAGAAGAAATTTATCTTCCAAGCGTATCAAACGTAAAAATGGGAATACAGAAGTAGTTTCAGAATTCGAAGGTCAGTTTATAGGTTCCTTAAATCAAGTTGTGCCAGCTTACTGTACAAGTACTTATCTTTATAATGAAAACAAAGATAGAACAGGATTTCTATTAATAGCGCGCGATCTTACGGCTATTAAAATGTTCGAAAAATCATTAGTTCAATCAGAAGAGAGATATCGAAAAATATTTGAAGAGTCGAGTGATGCCATTTTTATTATAGATAAGGATGGCTATTTTTTAACGCTTAATAAAGCAGGTTTGAGGTTATTTGGTTTTTCGAAAAGTAATCTAAAAAAAATCAACTACTTCTCTTTATTCACAAATAATTCTGAGGTATTAAAATTTAAAAAAGATATAAACGAAGGGGGAATTCTTATCGATGTAAATACCAAGCTAAATGACTGTAAAAAAAATATTTTGCATTGTCTTGTTTCTGCGAATATTATATATGGCGCAAATCATGAGGTTGTTGGTTATCAAGGCATCGTTAAAGATATTAGACGACAAAAAGAGATCGAGGGAATTGTAATTAGAACTATAATAGACACTCAGGAAAAAGAGAGAGAAAGATTTGCTCAAGACCTGCATGACAGTCTAGGTCAGCAATTATCCGGGATCAAATTTCAAATGGAAATATTAAAAAAAACAATCGGTAGATCAAAAAGTAAATCAGAAATCATCCTTGCAAAATCGAATGAAGCTTTAAATGCTGCAATACTTGAATTAAGAAACGTGTGTTTTAATTTGATGCCACGAACTTTAGAGGATTTTGGACTATCCTATTCCATTAACGATCTGTGCCGCAAAATCTCATCAACACATTTACTCACTTTTGATATTTTTATAGATAAGAATGAGAATATTAAGGATAAGACCTTGAAGGTGGCCATTTTCAGGATCATTCAGGAGTTTATTAATAATTCCATTAAGCATGGTAAAGCCAAGAAGGTAAGTATCTACCTCAAAGCAAATAAAGGATTTCTGTCGATAAATTTAAAGGATGACGGCATTGGTTTTAACACCAAACACATTAGTGAATTTCAAGGAATGGGGCTTAGAAATGTTGTATCTAGGATCGAATCTTATAATGGGGACGCTAGAATAATAAGTGCACGAGGTAAAGGAACGATCTACCGAATAAAATTTCCGTTAAAACAAATATCATGAAGAAAATAAAATTGCTGATAGCAGATGATCATAAAATGGTGAGAGAGGGTATCTGCTCAATGCTTGAACTTTATAAGAACAAGTACAATTTTTTAATTGATGTAGCCGACACTGGCGCTGAAGCTGTTGCGAAAGCACTAAAGGATAATTATGATCTTATAATAATGGATTACCAAATGCCATTAATGAATGGGGTGGTTGCAACCAAAAAAATATTAAGTAATACGCCCAATGCAAAAGTTTTAGCGATATCCAATTATGATGAGTACGCAAATATCACAAGTATGATAAATGCCGGTGCAAAAGGATTCATTTTAAAGAATATCAATTCAGACGAATTAATATTAGCAATAACAACCGTATTGAACAATAAAAATTACTATTCTAGCGATGTAGCAGTGAAGTTCATACACAACAACCAAAACACAAAAGAAATTGACAATACATCAGTTCTAAAAACATTGACCAAAAGAGAAATTGAAATACTTAAACTGATAACAATGGAGTATACCAATGTTAAGATCGCTGAAAAGCTAAAACTCAGTAAAAGAACTATAGATAAGCACCGTCAACATTTGTTAGAAAAGTTGAATACGAACAATACGGTTGGTTTAATTAAAAAAGCCATGGAACTTAACTACTTTAAAACGAAATAGAACGAGAAGAATAGATAAAATATACAATATTCAAAAAACTCAATTTATTCTATAGGCGGCTCTGCCCTATCTTGTTTGGAATTACAATTTCATCTCTTTTAAAAATCTTAAAACTGATGCCTACATTCAGCGACAGTGAGCCAGAGTAACGATCTCTACTTCTGAAACGCGAGGAATCATACGTTCCCATTGTGCACGAGGCACCTGTACTTATGGAAGCGTATGAAAAACAATAATTGCTATAGTAAAATCTTATTCCAAACCCGGCATGTTGATCGATCACATTTAATCGGAGATTTTCATAGTATGATTTAAATTCCGGTCGCACTGAAGTTTCAAATTTTGCTATGCCTTTACCTAAATAGCACTTTTTAAAATATGCAATATCATAAAATGCATAAAGTCCAATTGAGCCCTTATAAAATACAAAATTGTAGTTTGTTTGAAATCCTGAAATATTCATGCGATTCTGCTGAAAATTAATTCCAAAAGATAGTTCATTGGAATTTCGACACAAAGATACTTGCGGAACAATTATTACTCCTAAACCGTTTCCACTTGATCTGTAATTCAAATTCAATCTTAAGCTCCGGCTTTGCGCTTTAATTGAAAAGCTCATCGCTATTAAAGACAGTGTTAGTGCGATTGTGGATCTTACTATACATATTCTAGAAAAAATTGTCATGATTTATCTATTTCAATTAAGTAGTGCTAAGTAACCAGTCTTGATTTGCATCGTTTATAGTCCATACCTTATAAATTAAGTAGTGATTTGTTTACACACAGTAGTAGAGAGTTGACAGCCTATTTGACGCAAATGCGTCTTTGCCGTTAAAGTCTTGCATACACCAGAAACGCTCAAGCTAAGTCTATAACTTTAAATCAGCTGGCTGAGCTTAGAGTGTATTGAACCTTGTAGTAAATCGTTGACAAAGGATTGATATGATGCTCTGTAAGTTTATCTGTTCTAAAAAAATAAATTTGATGAATCAATAATGATATATGAAAGCTATTATGAACAATATCAAAAATGCCGCTCTAAGCATAGCTTGTTTTTTGGTTAGTGTAGTTTATGGACAAACCTATTACTTTACCAATGCCGGAGCCACCGGAAGTGTTGGGCCAACGCAATTACAAATTAATACTTCATACACCAATAGCAACTTACAAAATGCGGTAATTTCAAATGGTGGAATTCAAAATTGGACAGTTGCAACAACGGGAGAATATAATATTATGGCTAAAGGTGCAAAGGGAGGTGGTAATGGTGGAAATGGCGCATTTATGACAGGTGATTTTAATTTAATAGCAGGACAAGTGTTGCAAATTATTGTTGGCCAAAAAGGAGAACTTGGAATAAATTCATCAAATACAAGCGGTGGCGGCGGCGGCGGCTCGTTTATTATTTTAGGCACCGACTCACTACTTATGGCAGCGGGTGGTGGTGGTGGTGGTGGTCAAATAAATTATAGTGGAGGAAACGCTTCAACGCTCACATTAGGAGGCTCTACTATTTGGAATGGCGGTGGAAATAATGGCAACGGTGGAAATAATGGAGTTACCAATGGAGATGCAGCTGGTGGAGGCGGATTTTACACGAACGGCCAAAATTCATATAATATATCGCAAAACATCTGTGAAGGAGGAAAATCATTTTTTAATGGCGCTACAGGTGGGGCTGCAGGAAATAATGGGCCCTATTATGGTGGTGCAGGAGGATTTGGTGGTGGAGGTTCAAGCTGGAATAATGGAATAATTAGAGGTGGTGGCGGTGGTGGATTTTCAGGCGGTCAAGGCGGTACATTAAATGCATTTGCCTTTGGTGCCGGTGGAGGGTCATATAATATAGGTTCAAATCAAAATAACCAAGAGGGTATTGTAGCTGATGAAGGCTTTGTAACAATTACTTATTCCAAAAGGCAATTTCCATTAGGCACACTATCTTCTGGGGGCACAGGGTATTCTGGAACTAATACTACACCTACTTCATCTGTTTCTACTTCCATAGACATTAATGAAAGATCTATTTCTTCCACACAAATTTATCCAAACCCTAACTCCGGGCATTTTGTGGTTGAAGTAGCGACACATGAAGCCAAGATGATGAACTATTCATTATTTACAACGGAAGGACGATTGATCTGCAAAAAACAATCATTAGAAAGTAAAATTCTATTTGATATCTCTGAATTGAGTTCGGGAATTTACTATTTAAAGATCGGAAATTCAAGAGCACAAAAGATCATAAAAAAATAAACGCTTTCTTATAAAGGCAAAGTAAATTTAATCCTACCCCCCTCTTTTTCCAGGAGCACATTAAATCATTCGACACTTTATTCAAATAAAAACAGTAGTCCAAACATTGGATCTGTTAATCCACAAAGATCATTTGTTCTCGCAATACTAATTCTATTTAAAACCAATAAGGGAAAATGGAATTGGCTTTCATGGATTCATTTATTGTTTATAATTTAATATAGAGACTTATAAAATGGTCTTACACATCTCTACATGTGTAGCTATCATTTGTAATTAAATGATAAGTTCCATTACATTCGCTTAAATAGGTAAGATGAGAGATCTTTTAATATGAATAAATAAACAAATAAAACGGGTCCATGTTTACAAAAAAACAGCAATGTTTACAATACAAATGGTAATGACAGTAGTTGTTAGTACTACAAATATCAATATATAAAACGACCTCATTACTACTTTAGCCGCTACATTATTTCGACTTTTGACAGCTTACATTTGTTACATATTAATAACCTTAAAAAAAAATAACATGAAAAACACAATCAAAACTTTAGCAGCCGTAATTATTTTACTTACAATTAGCGCAACAGCATTAGTTGGAAAAAACAAAGATCTTGATACAGCAGATTTTATTGTCAATGGTATCATTCTTAAAACAAACAAAAAACTTGATTCCAAATGTACTTTGGAATTATTTTATGAGAACACAATAGTTAATTCAAAAGTGATACAACAAAACAAACCATTTGAATTCAAATTGAAAAAAAACACTTGGTATACCATTAGAGTTACAAAAGAAGGTTTTGTTCCTCTACTAATAAGCTTTAACACTGCTCTTGAAAATAACGACATTGTAGAAAACAATTTATTTCAATTTGAAACCGAACTGATCGATCTGGAGAAAGCAAAATACATGGATCGTGATCTTATAGATTTCCCTGTTGGCCTAGTTGCTTATAATAAAGAAACTCAAAGATTCGAAGCAAGAGATCTTTATACACAAAATTATATCTCAGGTTTAAACAAAACAAATACCAACAATCCGGATGTTGCTAAAGAATATGTTTCACGTGCTAATATGAAAAATGATCTTTGCTAGTTTCATTAGCAGAGATAATTGATCACGTAAAAATATAGCACTTCTTATTCTTAAGGAATCTTAGTTCTATATCCTAGAATATATAAAGTAAATAAAAATGAACGCTTAGTTTAAAATCAATTAACATGGAAAAATATAGCATTAGCGGAACAGCAAAAACTCCTTCAATATACTTTGATCTAGGGGTAGGTTTTCTGGAAATAAAAGGCAGATCAACGCCCGAAAATAGTTATGAGTTCTATCAGCCGTTACAGTCAACATTAACAGAGTATTTTCAACGTCCGAGGCCTCTAACAAAAATCTCTTTAAACTTTGATTATTTTAGCACGAGTTCATCTAAATGGTTGTTAGAATTCTTAAGAAAATTTGAAAAGATCCAAGAAAAGGAAAACTTGGTAAATGTTGATTGGCACTATCAAGATGACGATATACTTGAAGCTGGTCAAGATTATCAAGAAATGGTTAAACTACCATTCAACATGATCTTATCAAATTGTTAGTCAGAATCTTTTAAAATCAAGTTATATTATAAAAAACATCACTACTTATCGTTCTTTTCAGTTGTTTAATTAAGCAACTATTAATATATCATCAAAAGTGAAATAGTATTTTATTGTTATAATTGAAATCGCTAATTTTAATTCATAAAAATAGAAGGCCATGATTTCCCATGAAGAACAACAAAAACTTACCCTTAAGATCCAAGAAAACGCAAAAAAGTTTGTGGAGGATTTTAACGAAGACGATCAATTGAATTTTTCTGAAGAAAGTTTAGTGTACGCAGATCAATTCATTGCGGATCAATACCAGTTTGGCGACCCATTGAATACCGAGTACAATGAGGAAGTGCTTGAATTAGTAAGCGCTTACATTTTAGAAGTTGCTCGAAAAGTTATAGGTGGTTTATATGTGCATGATGGAGATAGATCAACGCCAATATTGGTTTACGGCCAACCCAATTTTGAGATCTCCTTTTTAGTACATGATAAAGTTAAAGATCGAATGGAAACCAAAGACGCAAAAGGTATTGCCTATTACTTTAAATTATTTTCCGAGAAATCAAAAAAGGCAAAATCAGGATAGAAAGAAAGGATGTAAAAATAATCCCTAACCATTCAAGGTACTTCTACTCAAATTTCTCACCATTCGTATACAAACTTTTTCAAGCTCTTCGTTGCTGATAGTTAATGGTGGTGCTATACGCAATGCGGTTGGGCAAAACAAGAACCAATCGGTTATAATTCCGTTCTCAATAAAAAACTTACAGATCTTCATATTCTGTTCTTCGTTACCAAAATCAACAGCGCCTAAAGCACCAATAACACGCAATTGCTTGATCTTTGGATGAACCAAAGTTTTACGAATGATCGTTTCAATTTCTTTGGCACGTACATGTAATTTATCGCGAATAATGATTTTCAAAGCAGCTTCGGCGGCAGCAACGCACACAGCATTTCCACCAAATGTATTGATATGCCCAAGAATTGGATCGTGAGATAACCTGCTCATTAATTCTTTTGATGCAACAAAAGCGCCAATAGGTAAACCTCCGCCCATGCCTTTTGCTAAACAAAGTATATCGGGAACAACGTTATATCTTTCGAATGCAAATAATGTTCCTGTGCGACCAAAACCGGTTTGTATCTCATCAAAAATTAAAATCGCGCCAACCTCTTTACATTTCTTTTCTAATGCTTTGATAAAATCATCTTCGCCTATCCTAACCCCTGCTTCACCTTGAATTGGTTCAATACATACAGCTGCAGTGTTTGAGGTGATGTGTTCTAACTCTTTAACATCGTTAAAGATCAATTGTTTTGTGCCCGGCAACAAAGGACGAAAGGCATTCTTAAAACTTTCATCACCCATTAAACTTAAAGCACCTTGTGTGCTTCCGTGATATGCATTCTTAAATGAAATGATCTCTGTTCTTCCTGTAGAGCGTTTGGCCAACTTCATAGCACCTTCAATTGATTCGCTACCGCTTGTGGTGTAATAAACAGAATTCAAACTTGAAGGAAGAACCGAACAAAGCAATTTAGCATAAGTTACTTGTGGCGTTTGATTAAATTCGCCGTACACCATCAGATGCATGTATCTTTCTGCCTGATCTTTAATGGCCGTAACAACCTCTGGATGGCAATGCCCCACATTACTAACCGAAATTCCACTGATCAGGTCAATATATTCTTTGCCATTTACATCGGTAAGAATTATGCCTTTAGCTTTTGCAATATTAACATCAAGACCTAATAGAGGCGTGTCACTAGTTTGTGCAACATGCTTTAAAAACAATTGCCTTTGCGTAATTTGGTCCATTAATGTTTTTGAAGGAGAATAAAGAGCTCTCTACCGGCACGGGCAGGTACAGAATGATAACATTTTTCGAATACTTTAATTTGAAATAATTTTTTAAAGTAAGAGTAGTATAGTAATTGGTTTCCTCCGTATGGTGGTTTATCGGTGTTTAAAACATCGTTAAACAATACACCGGCCAGTATTCCTTTTTCGTTGAGCAGCTCACTCATTTTTTCAAAATACTGAGCACGTAACATTGGAGTGATAGCACAGAAAAAAGTTTGCTCTAGGATCAGGTCGAACTTATGGCCCTCTATTTCAAAAAAATCAACTTGCAATAATTGTTTTTTAGGAAAATTCGGAACGCGTTCTAAAAAATTCTTTAAAGGTTCCTCAGCGTAATCGCACAAATAAACATTTTTAAATCCTTTATTAAAAAGATACTCGGCCTCATATGAGTTTCCGGCACCCGGGATAAGGATCTTTAAATTTTTATCAGTTAGAACATCAATGTAGTTCTTTAAGGGAGTTGAAATGTAACCTATGTCCCATCCAAACTCATTATTTAAATACCGGTCGTTCCAGTATTCTGAATTTAATTGCAAATTCATGCTGCCTCTAATACTTTTAGTTTTATACTTTCTACGCTTTGGCGGTTACGTTTCATGATCACTACTTCATACCCGTCAATTTTTTTAATATCATTTGTGGCCGGTATTCTGCCAAATACATAATTCACATATCCTGAAACTGTTTCATAATGAGGATTAAGCGGTAAGGCTATCGGCAACACTTCATTTACATCGGCAACCGTTGCTTGTGCATTCACCCAAAATTCGCTATCACTCTTCCTCTCTACGTTTGGTTTTTCCTCATCATGTTCATCTTGTATCTCACCAACCAATTCTTCAATAATATCTTCCATGGTTATTAAACCGGCAGTAGCTCCAAACTCATTGGTAACAATGGCCATTTGTATGTGGTGTTTTTGAAAATCACGTAAAAGCTCATTGATCTTCATACTTTCCGGCACAAAATGCGGAGGCCTCATTATTTCTTTTATAGAACGATATCTATTTTCAATCAGTGCCTTTAAAAGATCTTTGCTGTGCACAATGCCAATAATATTATCAATGTCGCCTAAATAAACAGGAAGTCTAGAAAACCCTTCATCAATTACCAACTTACTTACCTGATCACGACCTTGCTCAACATCAATTGCCGATATTCTGTTTTGGGGTACCATGATCTGCTTTACAACCCTATCATCAAAATCAAAAACATTTTGAATAAGTTCGTTCTCGCTTGGCTTGATGGCGCCGCCCTCTTCACTTTCAGTTAATATCAATCGCAATTCTTCTTCAGAATGAACATCTTCTTCACCTGCTTTTTTAACGCCAATAAGACGTAAAACAGCATTTGATGTTTTATTTAACGACCAAATAAACGGTGCGCAAATAAAGTAAAATATGCGCATTGGGTATGCGATAAGTAAGGTGGTTGGCATGGCATATTTGATACCGATCATTTTTGGTATCTGTTCGCCAAGCGTAATGTGTAAAAAAGTTAGGCAAGCAAATGCCATTGGTATTGAAATGCTGTGTACTGTCCATCCTTCAGGGCTTGCGCCAATTTTAATGAACACAGATCTTACCATATGGGCAAAAACCTCCTCACCAACCCAACCTAATCCAAGGCTCGCGAGTGTAATACCCAATTGTGTTGCCGAAAGGTAAGCGTCGAGTTTGTCAAGAAGTGTCTTTGCAAGTTTTGCCCTTGCACTGCCTTTTTGTGCTTTAAGATCTAATTGCGAAGCCCTTACTTTTACCAAAGCGAATTCGGCCGCCACAAAAAATCCATTCAATACAACAAGTAAAAGCGTAAATAAAAGTTCAATGAGCATATTCTATTTTCTCCTATACAAATATAGCATTTTAGCGGAGATGTAGGAAGGTTTTTAACGCGTATTGAACTTCACGCCGTTGGTATATACACTCTCTATCAGAAAGTTAGCGAACGAATAAGGGACAAAAGAATAGCTATTAATCGATTTAGTAATGAAGAAATTCGCTTTTTTTCCTATTGTTATACTTCCTACCTGATCACTTAAATGCATGGCATAGGCCGAATTAATGGTTAATGCATTAATAGCTTCTTCGGGCGTTAATTTGTATTGAATACAAGCCATACTCAGTGCAAAATTTAAATTGCCGCTTGGCGAAGAGCCGGGATTATAATCTGATGCAAAAGCAACAGGTAAACCTGCGTCTATCATTTTACGCGCCGGCGGTAATGGTAAATTTAAAAAGAAAGCTGCGCCTGGTAAAATAGTTGGCATGGTGTTGCTATTCTTTAGTATTTCAATGTCATTATCATTACAAAATTCTAAATGATCAACACTTATAGCTTTGCATTCTACCGCGGTTTTAATTCCATTGGTATGACTCATTTGCTCAGCATGAACTTTTCCAACTAATCCATATTTCAAACCTGCTTCCAATACTTGCTTGGTTTCATCAGCCGAAAAATATCCCTTTTCGCAAAACACATCTATAAAATCGGCCAGTTTTTCTTTAGCAATGGCAGGAAGCATTTCGTTAATGATCAGATCGATGTATCCTTTTTTATTTTCTTTGAATAGCTTTGGTAGCGCATGAGCACCTAGGAAAGTTGATTTAACTGGTATCCAATTTAGATCTTTTAAACGTTTGATCACACGCAACATCTTTAGCTCACTTTCTAAACTTAAGCCATAACCACTTTTAATTTCAATGGCGCCTGTTCCTAATTCGATCACTTCTTTAAAACGCGCTAACGATTGCTCGTAAAGATCATCTTCGCTGGTATTATTTAAAAGTTCGGCTGAATTTAATATTCCACCACCTTTATTGGCGATCTCTTCATAACTTAAACCTTTAATGCGATCAGCAAATTCTCCTTCTCTATTTCCGGCATAAACAATGTGTGTATGACTATCTGCATATGAAGGAAACACCAATTTACCCGAACAGTCAATAACCTCTAATCCTTTCCAATCAGTAATTCCAGGAAAGTCATCCATGCTTCCAAAGTCAAGTATAAATCCATCCTCACAGGCCATCCAAGCGTTATCAATGCAAGGCAAAACGGCCATTTCTTTTCCGCTTAATTTACTTGGTGCTTTTTCGCGAACCTGAACCAAGGTTTTTATATTTTTTAAAAGCAGTTTGCTCACGATACAAATCTAAACATAAAAAACAAAATGATGTGATGTAAAGAAAACTTATTCTTTTTAGAGGCAGAAACCGCAAAGGCGCTTCGCGCATTCGCAAAGTCCGCGGCGGCGGAGCGCAAAGAGCGCAAAGTTTTATCACCAGTACTTATAAGAAGGCAAAGACCTTTGGTTTCGCAAAGCGGTGCAATGAAAAAGATTACACCCTTTGCATAAGCGTAGCTTCTTTGCCTTCTTTTTTGATTTATCCAGTTAGTTGATCTTTGCGTGCTTTGCGCAAAACTTTGCGTAGGTCGAAGACCGCTTTGCGGTTTCTGCCTCTAAATACCATTGATTATTTAGCAATAATGAACTTAACAGAAAAGGAATTATTGCCGGTATTCAACCGCAAATAATAAGCACCATTAGGTAAACTTTGGAGGTCGATCTGTTGAGGTGCTCCACTTTGATGTACTTCTTGAATGCTTTGATGAACCAATTCTCCAATTACATTATAAACCTTTACATACATTGAAGAAGAGTTCAAATTGGATTGGGTAAGATCTAAATTGAACAAACCATTACTGGGATTTGGAAACACCCTTACACTCGTATTCTCAAATATAAATTCAGCCACTCCTACAACACAATCAACGTATATGGTTTTGCAAACAGAACTGCTACAGGTTGGCAAACTATTAACCATTGTTAAACAAACAGTAGCTGTGTATGGTGCAGGCGGACCGCTTGGTGCCGGAGTATTACTCCAGGTATAAGCCGTAGAACCATTGGTGCCAGTTGATGTACTAAAAAATGTCATCTGTCCATTATTACAAGGTGTATTTGTAAAGTTTGCCTGACATGTAGGGCTCAAAACGCAATTGATGTTAACCGTTTTGCAAATCGTAGCGCTACAGGTTGGTGATGCATTTGTATAACTCAAACACACAGTATAAATGCCGTTGGCAGTATATGTAGCCGTTGGATTTTGTTGGCTACTTGTACTACTATTTCCAAAATTCCAACTATATACGGTAGTGCTGTTGGTTCCAGTAGAAGTATTAGAGAATGAAGCTTGTCCGCTAACACAATTTGACAGATTAAAATCTGCGTTACAGCTAGTGCTCACACAATTAACAGCCACCGTTTGACAGATACTGGCGGTGCAAAAAGCAGGTGCCGATGTTGTATAACTTAAACACACCGTATAAATGCCATTGGCCGTATAAGTAGCTGTAGGATTTTGTTGAATACTTGATGTGCTATTGCCGAAATTCCAATCATAAACTGTGGTGCTATTAGTTCCCGGTGAACTGTTTATAAAACTTATCTGTCCACCATTTAAGCAATTCGTAACACTAAAATTGGCCGTACATGCCGTACTAAAACAGTTTACAGTTATTGTTTTACAGATATTAGCACTACAAGAGGGCACAGAGCTAAACATAAATAAACAAACCGTGTAAGTGCCATTGGCTGTGTATGTAGCGCTAGGGCTAGTGAGTGTGCTTGTGGAGCTGTTTCCAAAGTTCCATGAATATAATACGGTGCTATTGCTTGGCGTTGATAAATTAGTAAACTGAACTACGCCGCATACACTGGTGGTATCATCAAAATTGGGAGTACATTGCGCCTTAGTGAAATTCACGAGCAAACTCAATATGGTGATGAGAAAGCCGATCTTTATATAACGCATGGTTGTCATTATTCTAGCCAATCCTTGTTGGTATTTCAAAGTTAAAACATTTAGTGTTCACTTTTATTCCCCTACTGTTTATTATAAGACCATAAAAAGTCACAAACGTTGCCTGAGATTATAAATTTAATGGCTTGCAAGAATAAATGCTGGGTATTGAGCCAAACCAACACCTTAATTATATGCCCTAACCTATTCATTACCAAACAATCACTATATTTGCATCTATGGCAGGGAATAGTTTTGGAAATATTTTTAAATTGACATCCTTTGGTGAAAGCCACGGTGTTGCTATTGGTGGCATAATTGATGGTTGCCCGGCTGGTTTAGAAATTGACCAATCATTCATTCAGGCCGAATTGAATAGAAGAAAGCCGGGACAGTCTAACATTTCGAGTCCACGCAAAGAAGATGATGCGGTTGAGTTTGTATCGGGGATCTTTGAAGGCAAAACGCTTGGTACGCCAATAGCCTTTATGATCAAGAATGCCGATCAAAAAAGTGGCGATTACTCAAAGTTAAAAGATGTATACAGGCCCAGTCACGCTGATTTTGTATACGAAAAGAAATACGGCATTCGCGATCACAGAGGTGGTGGAAGAAGCAGCGCCCGCGAAACAATAGCGCGCGTAGTTGCAGGAGCTATTGCAAAATTATTTTTAATGCAATACGGAGTTCAAATAAACGCCTTTGTAAAGCAAATAGGTACCGTAAAATTAATTGGTGAGCATACCGAATTTGATATTAAAATGGCAGAGGCTAATATCGTTCGTTGTCCTGATAACAACATTGCCCAGCAAATGATAGCGCACATTGAAAAATTACGAGATGAAGGTGATACTTGTGGGGGAATTATTCAATGTGTGATAGAAAATACTCCCGTTGGATTAGGAGAACCTGTATTTGATAAATTACATGCCGAACTTGGCAAAGCCATGTTGAGCATTAATGCGGTAAAGGGTTTTGAGATCGGCAACGGATTTGACAGTGTGATCTATAAAGGATCGCAGTTAAATGATGAGTTTTTGCCCTTCGACTCCGCTCAGGGTGACAAAAAAGTTACCACACGCACAAATCACAGCGGTGGAATTCAAGGTGGAATTAGTAATGGCATGCCTATTTATTTTAATGTAGCTTTTAAACCGGTGGCTTCCATAAAAAAGCCTCAATCAACTATTAATAGTTCGGGCGAAAAAACGGAGATACAAATTGAGGGTCGACACGATCCTTGTGTGGTACCACGCGCTGTTCCTATTGTTGAAAGCATGGCGGCGATGGTGATCATGGATTATTTCTTATTGCAAAAAGTAAATTCATAATGAAAGTAAAACTTCGTCCATTTGAATTAAGTGATGTCGAACGTTTAGCTCAACTTGCCAATAATTACGAGATAGCACGATTTCTAACAAACCGCTTTCCACATCCTTATACAGTTGAACACGCCAAAGAATTCATAGAGTTGTTTCAAAAAGATAAGCCTAGCCAACGATTTGCTATAACTGTAAATGATGAACTTATTGGAGGCTGTGGTATTAATTTGCAGGAAGATATTTTTGTAAATAATGCCGAGCTTGGTTATTGGATAGGAATAGAATATCAGAAAAAGGGGTACATGAGTCAGGCTTTGCAATTAATAAGCGATTATGCTTTTGCGAATTTTCCGATCACGCGTTTGTTTTGTCGTATTTACGGAAACAATCCTTCATCTATGCGTGTAGCCGAAAAAGTTGGGTTTAAATTAGAAGCAAAATTGGACAAAACACTTGTCAAATACGGAGAAGTATTAGATGAGTATATTTATGCTAAGAGAAGGTAAATACTTAACCCTTAACGATCAGCTTAACAACCGTAATTGAATTATTAATATTCAAGCTTACAAAATAAATTCCATTTTCGTAACTACTCAGATCAAGATCTAATTTAAGATCATCCGTCGACAGAACTTTTTCTTTAAAGATCGACCTTCCGGTTACATCTTGCACACTATATCTCACACTTTGTACATTATTAAACTTTTGTTGGATCAAGAATTGATCATTACCCAATGTTTTAATTGTAAGCTTAGAGTTGGCATTACTAATGTTATTTATTCCAACTGGCTTATTAGTCACAACAATATTTCGTGTAACTGTATCTATACATCCATTGGAACTAGAAGCAGCCAAGGTTACAACATAATTACCAATGGCATTATACTGATGTTGTGGTGTAAAAGCGGTAGACGAATTAGCGTCACCAAAATCCCAATTTTGGGATGTTGAATTTGGTGTTGTATTATTAAATACAACTATTGGATCTTGATCTATATAACATGTATCAACGCAACTGAAACTTGCGTAAGGACGATTCTTCTGAATGATGGTGTAATTCGACTGATTATTATCACAGCCGCCTACGGTAGTAACAATTAATTGATAGCTTCCGGTCCATAAACCATTTAAAGTATCGGCAGCAGCTTTATTTAAAGTTGTTTTAACAGGATTGCCTTGTGAATCCTTCCAGAAATAATTCCATGGCCCTGTATTATTACCAACAGCAACTATTTCTCCGCCATTAATATTTTCACATGTAGGTTGCTTTAAGTTTGAAGTGATCTGTAAAGTATTTAAGGTCATAGAAAGGATAAATCTTGCAACGGTGGTGGTATCAGAAAGTGTAAAAACATAGTTAGATGATGTAAGATCCGTTGAAGTAGAAGTGAATCTATCATATAAATTAACACAAGTACCTAATGGTAAACTGTTTTCTGAACTAGTGATACTGTATGTTCCATTGTATCCAGTAAGTGTTTTTAAATACGTAGTGTATTTGCCAGAAACTTGCGGTATTCCATTTATTTGAAGTAGATCTGTTCCGTTCTGTAACGCCATAAAAGGAGCATAAGGATCCTGACCGGCAATTTTATAAGCATCATATTCTATATCAAAATTATTTGTTGACGCCTGCTCAAAATAAATAACACTTTCTTGAGAATAATTATTAGAAACGCCATTCATATTAACACGAAGAACGTTATAAAGCACCTGCGAAGCCTCCTTTAAATATGCTTGATTTGAAGCAATTTTATTTGTTTCAGATGCTGTAAGATTTGTGTTGGCAGTTACGTGTACATAAAAACCCTGACTCATAGGTATATTATCACCTATTCCACCTGAACCTACTGCAGGACTGCTAAATCCATTAACATAAGTTGCATTGTCGCCTAAGCCACCATTAAGATCAGCATTATAGCAATAGATAGCATTATCAACATTAGCGTTTAAATTCCTTAAAGCTGCCCAACTAATTGGAGATGGATAAGGATTATGTATCAAATTCCAGCCATCATCTGCTGGGTTTCCTGTGTTTGTGCGAGACAATGGAATTGTTTGATTTCCTTTTCTAACATCACCTGTTACATCCACTGTAATTCCGTTTGTTGTAGTCGGTCCATCACCAACGTAAACCCAATACCCAGTGTTTGGCACTATTGCATCATTAATTGTGTTCATTGGAACATAGGCAGCAAAATCTGAATATGATCCAACGGCTGCTTCGCTGTAGCTGTAAATAGAAATAAAGTTAGGTACATAACCATCAGGGCAGGTTGGACAAGAAATGGCTATGTTATCATCCCATGAAGTAAAACTTATTGGCGTTGTGCTTGCGATCGGAGTACCCCATAATGCCCAGCCTGTTGAACCTCCGGGCACAAATCGTTGCACTCTAACATTACCAATAATATCTCCAGTTCCTGTAATAGAAGCAATGCGAGCAGTTGCACCATCGGTTGAAACCATTGTGAAAACTTGTGAATTAGTATTAAAAGTTCCTCCACTCAAAGTTAGTGTTCCTAATAAATTCTCAGGATTAGTTAAGGTGGCGCCGTTGGTAGTATTTGACAAAGTAAGATTGAAGAAATTCGTTGTAGAACTTCCACCAATTGTGTGAGCCAAGCTACCATTAAAAAGAACTGTTCCGCTATTAGCATTAAAGGTACCGCTATTGATAAAATTACCACCTACAGTTAATTGATGATTCAATGAAGTTACGTCAACCGAAGATCAGGAAGAAATAGAGAAGTTTCTACTTGATGTTATAGCCGACGAAAACGATTTAACACCAATGCCTGAGAATCTTAAATGATTGAATGTTTCTCCTCCTAATTTATAAAGTGTTTGAGCGGAGTTTGAATTGAAAGTTACAGTAGAAGTTCCTGGTGTAAACGTGCCGCCTTGATTTAACCAACTTCTACCAAGCGTAATGCCAAGATTATTTGAATTAAGCGTACCAGAATTTATGAGTATTGTGTTTGCAACATTTAATGCGTTTGTAAACAAGCTTGCGGTAGCTGTTGCATTATTTAAGACCAAATTTGGAACAAGAGCAGTTGAATTGATTCTAAATGTACTGCCACCAGGAGTTGTAGCATTTCCAATTTGTAATGTTCCACCACTCACAGTGCCAGAACCTGCTAAATTTACATAACCTAGATCCTGTGCGTTGTTTCCTCCCTCGCGCCTAATTAAAATTGTTCCTCCGCTCATATTGAATTGTGAACCAGCGGTTCCTATTTGAAAAGGAGCTTCTGTTGTATTATTAGTGCTAACTGACGGAACAGTAAAACTTCCGCCGCTCATATTAAAATTACATGTACTGGCGGCGGTATTACCATTAAACCTCCCGGCAACATTAGTTACACCACCTGTAAAACTAAATGTTCCTCCTGCATACAATAATGTTTCATTTATTCCATTTCCAACATTCATGGTACCGGTTGAGTTGGTTAACTTTCCTGAAACAATAAGTCCATTTGGTAAACTCATTATTGATGCTGCGGAATTCATCCATAAACCAGCAGTACTTGGAATAGTAATTGCATTATTGAAAGGTGTTATATTCACAGCGCTTACCTTAGAATATCTAAAAGTTCCATTTTGAAGTTTAAGAAAATCAGCTAAAACAATAAAAGACGTTGTAGAAAAATCTGCAATATTATTAAAAGAAGAGCCCATGTTTAATCGAATATTATAAAATCTTGACTCGATCCCACTTCCGCTAATGCTTTGATTTCCATTTTTCACCAAAACTAGCTCTGCGTTCCTGTTATTGTTTCTATAAAAATTAATCGTTCCGTTATTGATAATATCGCCGGCTAATGTAACGGTATGGTTACCGTTTGCACCAGCTACTCTAAAACGAGCATTTGTTGCAACAACAATATTACCATTTACCGTAAATGTTCTATTTGTTCCACTATCAAATCTCAGATATGCATTTCCTCCATTCCCAACAGTTAATGAATTACAAGCTTGGTCACTAGTAAGATTTACTTGATGGTTGCTAGCTATCAAAACATTGTCTGTGGATGATGGCACTCCAAATGGCGACCATATAAACGGATTGTTCCAATTCCCTCCGATTATTGATGTTTTGGTTTGAGCTTCATACAAATTTATTAAAGCAAAAAAAGAAACAAGAATCAATAGATCCCTCTTAAAATTCATTCGCCAGATTGGTGTTTTTTTATCATTATAGTACTTTTTCCTTCGTTATTAATCAATGCTACAGTGTCAAAATTAGACCATATTTAGATGATTCTACGATGCTAAATCAATTTAGTTACGCTATTTAGACAGAAAATTATGAATATTGGATTAAAGCCAAAAACGAGTGGTTAAACACTCATTAATTATCGATGGTTGTTTTTACTTCTTTTTTAGATACACAACCTTATCAAAATTGATATACAAACCAAAATCGCAGCTAAATCTGCGAAAATCAATGTCCCACTGAGGTTCAGTTCTTAAAGTCAAAGTAACTTGCTTAGCTAATTTGAACTTTGAGGTTAGTCGTAAGATCAAGTAATTTCTAAAACTTTTATAGGTGCCGGCATAGGTAATAGAGCTTGATTCACTTGAGTACAAAGCTCCGCCGAACTCACTGATATAATCGCTTCCATACCAATACGAGAGCATAAGATCAGATCCAAATACATTAATTCCTACATTCGCCAACATCCCATCACCATAACGTTTGTAAATGTAAACCGAAGTATCTTTTGTGTTATTCATGTTTCCAACATAACGCGTATCAAAATACACACTCTTTAAATGTTTTTTATCAAGATTGTGCTTATAAAAAACACCTACACTTCCATTCAAATGTGTGTATACTCCTTCAACATCTGGGCCGTTGATGTAACCTCCCCTTGCAATTTGTCCTCCGTTATGTCTACCCGTTCCTTGAATTGGAACCCTAAATTCAAATTTATCAGTTTTCACCTTAAACCAATTTGTATTTATCCCAACCAAAAGCCTTTCATAATCATTTACCAACCTATAAAGCATGTGCTGCCAATCGATCCATAGTTCCGCATCAAATTTCTTCTTGGTCACAATGTACTGAACGCCGGTTTCCATCCTGTTCGTGATCAATCTTTCAAAAGCATATATGGGCTCTATTAATCCATGATTTAAACTGCCGTCCAAATTTCCGAATATCATTTTAAAATCCCTTTTGTGGTATCGAATAGAGAACGTAGGTAAAACTTCATTAAAGTCTTTGTATCCAAAATCCTTTCTCAAATAAACTCCTCCTTCAATACTAAGATCTTTAGATAATTGGTAGCCTAGCTGCGGATTGAATTGTAGTCCAAAAAGCGTATACCCATCGATCATTGGTCCAAAATTCTCAATGTCTTTATTATAGCCTAAGCCTTGCAACTTAAAATAAGGCATCTCCTCTTCTAAAGTATCATCGTACTGATTTTGATACAAAGAAGTATTATCAACCTGCGAAAACAAGTTGGAAGAAATGCATAAAATAAAGATGAACTTTAAGAGTTTCACAGCTTTAAATAGAAGCCGTAAAGATATGAAAATTAATCAAATAGTTAATTCTGAATTTCAGGTTTAATGGCCTCATAAAATGCCTTATGCACCTTGCCTCTTATACCAAGTTTGGCCAATTTATTATCTTCTGCATCCGGAAAAACACGGTTACTTAAAAACACAACCACCAATTTACTTTTTGGATCGGCCCAGGCAAATGTTCCGGTAAAGCCGGTGTGACCAAAACTTTCTAAACTGCAATCGCTTGTAACCGGACTATCTTTTTTTGCGTCTGCTTCAGGTTTTTCAAAACAAATACCGCGCCTGTTATCCGGGCAATGTCTGCAAGAGGTGTACAAACTCACTACGTTACTGTCTAAATATCTTTTGCCGTTGTAAACTCCTTTGTTCATGTACATGCTCATCAATTTTGCAACATCCATCGCATTTCCAAATAAACCGGCGTGTCCTGCTACTCCACCCATTAAAGCAGCTCCTTGGTCGTGCACAAATCCTTGCACAATTTGCTTGCGGAACTTTGAGTCATTCTCGGTTGGTGCAATGTTTTGTAAAGGAAAACGTCTCAGTGGTTTGTAGGTTAAACTTAATCCCATTTGCGTATAGATCTCGCTCACATATTCATCTAAGGGCTTCTTTGCAATATCTTCAATGATCAGTTTTGCGTAATAATAACCAAGATCGCTATATAAATACTTCCCTGGCTTTTCTAATTTACTTTCGGTAATGCGTTTGTAAATGCTATCGGTAAAGCCTCGCACAACAAATACTTTATTGGCTACCATGGTTGGGAAATTATCCGTTCGTTTTTTTGAAATATACTCCGGTTTAAAATTTCCGCGCTTATCAATGGTTCGCAAAAAGAAAGGGATCCATGCCTGCATACCCGATTGATGGGTAAAAATATCTTCCATGGTCATGTCAGCCTTATTAGAACCTTCTAGTTGAGGTAAATATTCCGCCAAACGTTTTGTGTGATCAAATTTTTGTTCGCTTTCTAATTTCATCATAGCTAAAGCGCTTGCTGTAATTTTTGTTACACTCGCTAAATCGTAAATTGTAGCTTCGTCAACCTTTGGCGATTCAGCTGCATAACTCTGCGTTCCAAAACATTTATTGTAGATCACTTCTCCATCGTACATGGCTACAATTTGACAACCCGGATAGGCTTTTTCGTTTATTCCATAAATAGCAATACTGTCAACCTTAGCGAATTTCTTTTTCTGATAATCAATCTTATTGATATTGGCCTCCACCGGAATTGGCATAATATGTAAGCCGGTGCCATAGGCAAAATTGTTTGTTGTTACAGGTAAAGTGGCGTCGGTGTAAAAATATCCTAACATAGCCTCTGCACTTGCCTTTACAAGGCTTGGCAAATATTCATATCCTAAAATAATTGACTTGAAATTATTTGGCGACTTTAACTTATTTAGCACATAGGGGTTTGCAAAAACGCTAAGCACCGTTGGTTTTAAATTTGCAATGGAATCGATCAGTTGAAATGTTTGCTCACCGATACCAAAGTTATTTGCTGCTTTTAGCGTTGTTTTGTTTATTTGGATCACTACTATATCGCTTTCTGCAATTCCGGCAAATAGTTGCGCAATGGCTTCGGGCTTTGCATCATGTTTCAATCCAAAATGTTGAACATAGGTTGAAGATTTTAAAACATCAAATAATTGGTTTTGTTTTTCATCACCAAACGAAATTTCGGCGATCTTCAAGGTGTCGGTACGCTTCAATGGTAAAAAGTCATTCTCGTTCTTTAATACAGTAATGGCCGCTCTTCCAAGTCTATCGTTAAGCTCAGAACTTTGCTTAGTATTAAGATCCTTATTGATATTTCTAAAAACGATCTCTTGTTTGTTGTTTAAACCGCACCAGTATTTAGCTTGCAGTATTTTTCTGCAACGTGAATCAATTTCTTCTTGAGTGATCTCTCCATTTTTAATAGCAAGCTCTATGGCTTCTATTGCTTTAGGTACACTTTCGCTAAACAACAACACATCATTTCCTGCCAATAAAGCTTTCACATCTACCTTTCCGGGTTCAAAGAATTTTGAAACACCCTTCATGTTCAATGCATCTGTAAATATCAATCCTTTAAAGCCCATTTGTGTTTTTAAAAGTTCATTCACCACTTTTGGAGAAAGTGTTGAAGCCAAATTTTGAGTTGTGTCTAAGCTCAAAATATTCATATGTGCCACCATGATGCTTGCAAGGCCACGATCAAATAAATATTTAAAAGGATATAACTCTAAAGTATCTAATCGTTCTTTGCTGTGTTTTATTATAGGTAATCCCTTGTGTGAATCTACATCGGTATCTCCATGTCCGGGAAAATGTTTTCCATTGGCCATTACATGCTCGTATTGCATACCCAACATATACATGGCCGCCTTTTGCGAAACTTTGAATTTATTCTCCCCAAAACTTCGCATGCCTATTACAGGATTATTCGGATTATTATTGATATCGGCAACGGGCGCAAAATTTACATGAATACCCAAACGTTTACATTCCCGAGCTATTTGCCTACCCATATAAAATATCAAGCTATCGTTTTGAATTGCTCCGAGCGTCATTTGTTTAGGATAGTGTGGTGTGCTATCTAATCGCATGGCTAATCCCCACTCTCCATCAATGCTGTACATCAATGGCGTTTTTGCAACACTTTGATAATAATTAGCGAGTTTGGCTTGTCTGCCCGGTCCACCTTGCATCCAAATCAATCCTCCAATGTTATATTTTTCAATTTGATCATGGATCTCACGAACATGTTTCATGTCTTTGTTGCTATATGCCGCGATCATGAATAACTGCGCCAAACGTTGACGAGGTGAAAGAGAATTAAATACAGAGTCAACCCATTTATTTTGGGACACTAAAAATTCAGGCTCCTGCTTTTCTCTAAATCCAAGAAAGACAAGTGAACCTAATGCAATAAAGAGTATAGTACGCAATTTGTTCAACGCTTAAAATTACCTTAATACAAGGTTCTATATCAGTTATAATGCCAATGTTTTAAACAGTTAATTTTTAATTGCTAAATAATGTTTACATTTGCATCATGTTAAACACAAATGCATATTATTATTGGTATCCTAACTCACAAGGAACCGGTATGCATTATTGATAGTATTTTATTTTCGAAAACATCATTTGCCCGGTCTAAAGCCGGGTTTTTTATTTTATTAATACCAAACAATCATGAAAACGTATCAATTAAAACAAAACCTTACACAGGTTTACGAAAACTACACACAAGAAGACTTCACGGTATGGAAACTACTGTTCGAGCGTCAATTGGAATTACTTCAAAACCTTGCTGCTGATGAGTATTTGCAAGCTTTAGAAAAAATTGGCTTTACTGCTTCTAAAATTCCTGATTTTAAAGAAACCAATGGTCTTTTAGATAAAAGCACAGGATGGAAATTAGAAGTTGTAGAAGGCATTATTAATGAATCGGATTTTTTTGAATTGCTTTCTAAAAAACGATTTCCGGCAACAACGTGGTTGCGCAAATTGAATGAGTTAGATTATCTTCCAGAGCCTGATATGTTTCATGATGTGTTTGGACATGTGCCTTTATTGATTGAACCTAAATTCAGTGCTTTTTTTGAAGGGTTTGGCAAACTTGGCGTAAAATATAAAGATGAGCCTCAGATAGTTCAGATGCTTGGAAGGATCTATTGGTTTACGATAGAATTTGGTTTGGTCAAAAGTGAAGGACAGCTAAAAATATATGGCGCAGGCATACTTTCTTCTCATGGCGAAAGTAAATATTCAGTGAGTAAAGAGCCTAGCCATTTAAAATTTGACGCTAAAACAATCATGCATACGGCGTTCGAGAATGATAAGATACAAGACAAATACTTTGTGATAGAATCATTTGATCAACTATACGAGAGCATGCCCCTCATTCAACAGGTGATCTTTGAAAGCATGGCTGTGATCTAATTGCGATGAAGAAAATTTATGTATATTTACGTCGTTATTGGTTCTTGCCTTTAATTAAAAAGGAAGATTAATAGGGAATAGTGTTTAACTCACTAACAGTACCCGCTGCTGTAATTCTCTCAAAAGAACCGGTCATTCAAAAGCCACTGCCCTCGAACGTTTCGAGACGGGAAGGCGACCGGAAAGAGATAAGTCAGAAGACCTGCCATAACAATGGATCTTGAAGCTTTCGGGAAGTGAAGCTGAATAGAACGTAATTATAAAGTGTTACATTTTAAAACACATAAACGCTTCGGTGTTGGTTTTCGTATTAGTAAACCTCTTGTTACACTAATGCTCGTATGCGCTGCTTTTATAACGCACGCTCAGGTATTAGATACCACACACTTATCGGAAATTAAGGTAACTTCTACAAAGATCAATACTTCTGCTACAGGAAAAAAACTACAAAAGATCGATTCTCTGAGTATGGATCTCTTCAAAAATCAAAGCTTGGATGTTCTTTTAAGCAACAATACACCTGTTTTTGTAAAAAATTATGGACCTGGTGCACTACAAACAACAACATTTCGCGGAGGTAATGCATCGCAAACAGCTATATTATGGAATGGATTGAACATTCAAAATAGCATGTTAGGCCAAACCGACCTGAGTAATATTCAAGGAAGTTTATTTAATTCGGTAGAAATAGAATATGGCGGGTCATCGTCTTTATGGGGATCGGGCGCTATGAGTGGTGCGGTTCATTTAAATAACGTTCATTCGCTTAATAAAGGCGTTTATACAAAATTAAATAGCATGATAAGCTCTATTGGTTTGCGTTCGGCGTTTACCGATGTTGGATATAGAAACAAGAACATCAGTTTTGTTTTAAAAGGCTCCATGATCTCTAACAAGAATGAGTACTCACATCATAATGATAGCAATCAAATTATAAAACGTAAAGATGCTTCTTATGAACAACTGAGTGCATTACCGGAATTAAAGTGGTTTGTTGATCAAAACAACATTATTACTGCCGGCGCCTGGTTAAATAAAGGCATACGCAATATTTCAAGTTTAAGTTCCATTCATAATAAAGTTCAGCAAGCGGATGAAAGTCAGCGTATGAATATAAATTGGGATCATTCTAAAGGCAGCATTAACAATAATTTAAAAGTGGCATATTTTACAGAGCTACTTAATTATAGTGACAGTATTGCAAAAATTGATTCGAAAAGCACGATGGTAACAAGTGTAATTGAAAATGACCTTTATTACAGATGGGATAAAGATCACACAGTTAATTTTGGCTTCAACTACACAAAAAATGAAGGACAGAATGAATATTACAATGGCGAAAAATTCATTGAGAGATATTCATTTTTAGCTTCGCATAGAGATGTTTTTATGAATGAGAAGCTTGTAACCAATATTACGGCGCGTTTAGAGCACACAAGTTCAAATTTAAATCCCATTACCTATAATTTCGGATTGGAATATCAGGCATTTAAAAAGATGCGTCTCAAATTAAATGCAGGTAAAGTTTATCGAATTCCTACTCTAAATGATCTTTACTGGATACCCGGCGGAAACCCTGAACTTAAACCGGAAGAAGGATATACAGCAGATGGCAATGTAGAGTATTCAAACATAAAAGGACCATTTGAAGTAAGTTGCAGTGGAACTTTGTTTTATAAAGTGGTTTCAAACTGGATCCAATGGGTGCCATTTGGCGTTGGCGGATACAAACCCATCAACTTGCAACAAGTTTACAGCAGAGGCGGTGAAACATCATGGTTATTAGGATACATAAACAATAAATTCAAAGTACAATTACGGTCACTTACATCTTATATTCTTTCAACCGTAAACAAAACTGAATTAGAAACTGATCAAACATTACATAAGCAATTGATCTACACGCCGCGTTACACATTTAACAGCTCGCTAAACTTGCAATACAAAACATTTGCCATCTCTTATTTTCACAACTACGTTGGCTACAGGTTTACCGCCAGTGATAACAGCCAATGGATGAAGCCTTATCATTATTCTACATTAAGAGCATCGGTTACTTATAAAATTCAAAAATTAGAACTTGGATTTTTTGGTAATATAAACAATGTATTAAATAAACACATCGAAATATTAGACCATAGGCCCATTGCTTTGCGTTATTTTGAAATTGGCGTTCAATTAAATTATAAAAACAAATAAAATACATATGAAAAAAACAATTACACTTCTATTTTTAGTGTTGGCTATAACAGTATCAAAAGCACAAACTTCTACTGTTACAATAAGTTTTGAAACTTTCACCCTTTCAGCTAACTCGGCCTACACTAATACTAATAGCCTTGCGTTCAGTACCTCAAGCGTGTCTTTTGAGTATAAATGGAGCACAGCTTTTAATTATTGGACTGGTGGTTTTTCTTATACCAATAAATATGACTCTTCAACAGCAGGTTTTGGAAATTTATACGGAGTAAAACCATTAAAAGGGTACAATAGTTCAAACACATATGTTGTTGCTCAACACAATGGAATTATTAGATTGAGCGCGCCTTCGGCAACAGTCGACGGCTTATACATTACAAACACCACCTATGCGTTCAAATCAATTCGTAATGGCGATTCCTTTGCCAGAAAATTTGGAGATACCACAGGAACCGGATCCGGAACAACCATTCCACAAGGTTCATATCCAGACTTTTTCAAAGTAACAGCAAAGGGTTATAAAAATGGTGTTTTAAAAACAGATAGCGTGCCATTTTATTTAGCAGATTATCGCTTTTCAGATAACACGCAAGACTATGTAGTTAATAACTGGCAGTGGGTAAATACTAGCGCACTAGGCGAGGTTGATAGTATTAAATTCTTTATGTACACAAGCGATAATGGTTCATTTGGTCCAAATACCCCACTCTTCTTTGGCATGGATAATTTTACGTTTAAGTATTCAACTGTAGGAATGAAAGAGTTAAGCGCGTTTAAAAATACAAGTATGTACCCGAATCCTATAATTGCAGATCTTTATATAAAGAACCCTGAGAACGCTGACTTAACAATTCAATTATTGAATATGAACGGTTCGATCATAAAAGAAGAAAAAATAAATACGTCAACCAAGTGGGAGCTTTCTGATCTTTTATCTGGTGTATATTTGGTAAAAGTTTCAACTAAGGATAATTATTACGTTAAGAAATTCATAAAACAATAAGCTTCTTAGATAATCTCTATATTTGATAAAAAATTATCATGAAAAAAATAGGCATATTAGGTTCAGGGGCTGTTGGCAAAGTTTTGGCAACAGGATTTATTAAACATGGCTACTCCGTAATGATCGGAACACGTGATCAAAGTAAATTGGCAGAATGGGCTCAGAAAAATCCAGCTGGGAAAGTTGGAAGCTTTTCGGATGCTGCCGCTTATAGTGACATTGTTGTATTGGCAGTGAAGGGAATTATAGCAAAAGATGTTTTGAATTTATGCGGAATAACTAATTTAAAGGAAAAAACAGTTATTGATGCCACAAACCCAATAGGTACTTCGGCGCCAATAAACGGCGTACTTCAATATTTTACTGATTCCAAACAATCACTTATGGAGATCCTTCAAGATCAAGTGAAAGATGCTCATTTTGTGAAGGCATTTAACTCTGTTGGAAGTGCGTTCATGGTGGAACCTGATTTTGGAGGTATAAAACCAAGTATGTTCATTTGCGGTAATAACGAAAATGCTAAAGCGGAAGTAAAAAACATTCTCGACAAATTCGGATGGGAAACGGAAGATATGGGAAAAGCCAATGCAGCCGGATCCATTGAACAACTGTGTGTTCTTTGGTGCATTAGAGGTTTTGCAAATAACCAATGGAGCCATGCGTTTAAACTCTTAAAAAAATAGAATATTGAGCCCTGAGAATAAACCTCGGGGCTTTTTGTTTTATATTTGCACCATCAATCAAAAACATCATGAGCATTAAAATTGCCACCACACATAATCCTGTTATCGATCTTATAAAAAACCGTTGGAGCGCGCGCTCGTTCTCCGATAAGGATATATCACAAAAAGAGCTTGAAACTATTTTGGAGGCCGCTTCTTGGGCTTTTAGTGCGAACAACGCACAACCATGGCATTTCATTTATGCACACCGCTCTGATGCGTCTTTTCAAAAACTTGCAAATTGCTTAATGCCCGGAAACCAACCATGGGCTAAAAATGCTGCAGTTATGTTAGCTGTTTTAGCAAATAAGAAATTGGATAATGGTGCCGAAAATAAAGCCGCCAAACACGATGTGGGTGCAGCAAATACTACATTGATGTTACAAGCACTTACAATGGGTATATACGGACATGTGATGGGAGGTTTTGACACAGCAAAAGCCATTGAACTTTTAGATATCGATACCGAAATGCAAGAACCTGTTGTTTTTATCGCTTTAGGATATTTGGATGCACCGGAAAAATTAGAAGAGCCATTTAAAACGCGCGAACTCACAGGGCGCACACGCAAAAGCGTGAGTGAGATCTCAAAGCATTTTGTTTAATAGGTAAGCTTTAACGCATTTGCAAGCAAAGCTTATTTTTTGTAAATTCGTTTAAACACCTTTTAAATGAAAAAAATCTACTCCTTAACTTTTCTTTTTATCCTTTTAGCGATTTGCTCCAATTCGCAAAGCACCTATTATAAAATGCTGAAGGAAGATACAACGACTTGGCAGCATTTTAGCGCCTTTGTTCCTGTTGGTCCGAATAAACCAGCCAATGTTTCCAGTACCGGAGTATCCGATTTTCCTGTTGTGGCAATTGACACCATTACAATAAATAATCTCATTTATAAGAAAATTTACCAATTGCAATCCTACGGTTTGAATTATTCAGGTAAAAATTTATCGGGGTACATGAGAGAAGACACTGTAGCAAGAAAGATTTATTTCAAAGAAACTATCAGTCAACCAGAGGTATTACTATATGATTTTTCTATGAATATTAACGACTCAATGCTGATCACTTTTCCATATATAGCAAATCAAACTGGCTACTACAGAGTCGATTCTATAAAGATCAAAAACGAGAACTGTGGTCCCAGAAGACACTTCTACTTAAGAAAACATTTAAATAATCCTCAGCCTACCGCCATTTATTTAGACGTGATTGAAAGTATTGGCTGCACTTATCATATACTTTACAAATTCGATTTCTATGGCATGGGCCCACAAGGTCTGTTCGTGGGCAGCATGGCCCCTTGTCGACACCCATGGCAACTTGGTATTTCTTGCAAGCATGATGACATGTCAAAGCAATTTCAAAGTTGCACTTTTATGTTAGCCCAGCAAAATTCATGTTTAAACCCTGTTGATTCTTGTAATTATAGAACTGTATGCAGCAACCTCAAATCCAACGATTGGGACAGATTAGTAAAGATCGGTCCCAACCCTACCTCCGACAAGATCGAAGTCTCAATTAAACAAAGTTTTGAGACTATTAATTGCTCAGTGACTGATATGACAGGAAAAATTATCTTCACTCTCCCAAAGGAATCAATATCCGCAGACAAAAATTATTTCTCGTTCTCAACAAAAGATCTTGCTCCCGGAATTTACATTCTCCAGGTAAAACTCAACGAAACATTTATCAAGCGACCCATCGTTGTTCAATATTAAGCTTCCTCCTAAATCAATAAAGTTTTGCTCCTCCGAAAAATAATTTTGGAATATCAAATAATTATTTCGAATATTTGCAAAATAATTAATTAAAAACTAAAACACAAAGAGCACCAACTAAAAAAATGAAAACACTTAATTTCATTCTTTGCTCGGCCGGTATCACCGGTAAATTAGGCTCCTTGAGCAAGAGTGTGTTTTTCTCAACAGCTAACCTGTTGTTTATTTTACCCGCGCGACCGGTATTTTGTATCCGACGTTGATTCAGTAATTTTTCTGGTCTACTAATTAATTCTGCTGGTCAGCAGAGTTGATCTTCATTATTTTTCATTCAAATAAATTTTTGACATGCAACATTTTAATGTGCAAGTTGCCAATGAGCAACACTTGCATTATGCAGATACTATCTGTGACGAAATGGAGTTGTCGGCCAAAGCCAGAGGAACCGGCATAGCCAAACGAACTCCAGAATATATCCGGCAAAAAATGCTGGAAGGAAAAGCGGTAATCGCCCTTACAAAACAAGGCGAATGGGCGGGCTTTTGCTATATCGAAACATGGAGCCATGGTAATTATGTGGCTAACTCAGGCTTAATCGTTTCTCCAACTTTCAGAAAAAGTGGACTAGCTACTGATATCAAGAAAAAGATATTTGAGCTGTCAAAAACGAAATATCCTCATGCTAAGATTTTTGGTTTAACCACCGGATTAGCGGTAATGAAGATCAACTCTGATCTGGGTTATGAACCTGTAACCTATTCTGAACTTACGCAAGACGAAGCTTTTTGGAAAGGATGTCAAAGCTGTGTGAATCACGAGATATTAATGAGCAAAGACAGAAAGAATTGTTTGTGCACAGCCATGCTTTACGATCCTGTTGAAAAAGATAAACCAAAGTGGTTCATTTTCGCCGATAAGAAAAAAATAATGGAACGATTGATCCGCATAAAGCAAAGCGTATTTATTAAAAAAATAAAATTAAAACTTCAAACCTTATTATTTTAAAATGGAAAACAAAAACGTGATACTTGCATTTAGCGGTGGATTAGACACCAGCTTTTGCGCACTATACTTAAAGAACGAACTTAACTTAACTGTTCATGCTGTTACAGTTGATACCGGTGGCCTTACCGAAAAAGATAAGATCAAACTAGAGAAACATGCTAAGGCCCTTGGAGTGGCAACATTTAAAATAGTAGATGCCAAAACATCTTACTATCAAAAAGTGATCAAATACCTAGTGTTTGGAAATATTTTAAAGAATAACACTTATCCGCTTTCGGTTAGCGCCGAAAGGATCATTCAGGCACTAACCATTGCCGAAGAAACAAAATTGTTTGGTGCATCAGCCATTGCACATGGAAGTACCGGTGCCGGAAACGATCAAGTGAGGTTTGATATGGCTTTTAATATTTTATTACCTAATGCGAAAATAATTACTCCCATCAGAGATCTGAAACTATCAAGACAAGAGGAAATTGATTATTTGAAAAAGAATGGCATTGAAATGAATTTCGAAAAGGCTATTTACAGTATCAATAAAGGCATTTGGGGCACATCGGTTGGCGGAAAAGAAACGCTTACCTCTCACTTACCTTTACCTGAACAAGCCTGGCCAACAACAATTTCAAAAACCGGCGCAGAGAAATTAAAATTGGGTTTTGAAAAAGGCGAATTAAAAAGTATTAACGACTCCTATTTTGAAGATCCAGTAGATGCGATTGAAGAACTCGCAACAATTGCTTCTCCGTTCGGAATTGGAAGAGATATTCATGTTGGTGATACCATTATTGGCATTAAAGGAAGAGTTGGTTTTGAAGCCGCTGCTTCTATCATCACCATCAAAGCACATCATGCTTTAGAAAAACACGTGCTAACTAAATGGCAATTGTATTGGAAAGACCAATTAGCGCTTTGGTATGGCAACTGGATGCACGAAGGTCAGTATTTAGACCCGAGCATGAGAGATATGGAAGCTTTTTTTGAAAGTACTCAACAAATGGTAAATGGAGACGTATTTGTAACTCTTCTTCCTTACAGATTCAATATCGATGGCATCTCTTCTCCTCATGATCTCATGAACGACAAATTTGGGTCGTACGGTGAAATGAACAGAGCGTTTACAGGCGATGATGTAAAAGGCTTTACTAAAATTTTTGGAAATCAAACGGCCATTTATCATCAGGTAAATACCTGCCTGCCGGCAAGACAGGATTTGCAAAACACTTTAATGCCCGTTGAAAATGATTAAGGCGGGAATAATTGGTGGCGCAGGTTATACAGGCGGCGAAACATTGCGGTTGTTACTTCATCATCCTGAAGTTAAAATTGATTTTGTTCAAAGTGATAGTCAAGCCGGAAAAAAGGTTTACGAAACACATCATGATTGCTTTGGAGCAACCGAATTAAAATTTCAAAAAGAAATTTCGGAAGTGGACGTTTTGTTTCTTTGCAAAGGTCATGGCGAATCTAAAAAGTTCTTAGAAGCAAATCCTATCAGCGAAAAAACCAAGATCATTGATCTGAGTACTGATTTTAGACACAAAGCTCATTCCCAATTCAAGAATAGAAAATTCGTTTACGGCTTACCTGAATTGAACAAGGATCAGATAAAAACCGCTAAATCTATTGCAAACCCGGGTTGTTTTGCCACTTGCATTCAATTGGCACTTTTACCTTTGGCCCAAGATCAAAAGTTAAATTCAGATATTCATGTTACTGCTACAACTGGTTCTACAGGTGCAGGACAAAGTTTGAGCGAAACAAGTCATTTTTCATGGAGAAGCAATAATCAGAGTGCGTATAAGATCTTAGAACATCAACATGAAACTGAAATAGTAGAATCTCTGAACCAATTACAAGGTTCTTTCGGTAAACAATTCTTGTTTGTACCCCAAAGAGGTGCTTTTACAAGAGGGATCTATTCGGTAACGCATCTAAACGGCACGTATGATCTACAAGAGATCACAACACTATTTCAAAATTATTATCAGTCGCATCCTTTCGTTCATGTAACGCCATTTGACATTGATGTGAAACAAGTTGCAAATACCAACAACTGTTTCATTCATATTCTCTATAAAAAAGACAATTTAATTATCGTGTCGGCCATCGATAACATGATCAAAGGAGCAGCCGGACAAGCCGTTCAGAATATGAACCTTATGTTCGATCTAAATGAAACAACAGGATTAAACTTAAAACCATCAACTTTTTAAAAACAAACATGTCACACTGAGCGCCTGCCTGCCGGCGAGGCAGGTAGTCGAAGTGCTACCTAAAATACAAAACATGAAAACATTCAACGTATATCCCTTAATGCCCATCACGCCTGTAAAAGCACAAGGTTCGTATTTATGGGATCAAAACAACAAGAAATATCTGGATCTTTATGGAGGCCATGCCGTTATTTCTATAGGACATAGTCATCCACACTATGTAGAGAAAATTACAGATCAATTGAACAAGATCGCTTTTTACTCTAATTCAGTAATTAATCCACTACAGGAAGAACTAGCGTATAAACTAGGCGAATTAAGTGGCTGCAGCGATTACAGTTTATTTTTGTGTAATTCAGGTGCGGAAGCCAACGAAAATGCCTTGAAACTCGCTTCGTTTCACAATGGAAGAAAAAAAGTGATCGCTTTTGATAAAAGCTTTCACGGCAGAACATCCTTAGCGGTGGCAGCCACAAACGACAAAAGCATTCAAGCCAAGGTAAATGAGCATGAGGTAATATTTTTGCCATTGAACAACAGCGAAGCTTTTCTTGATCACATAAACGACACCGTTTGCGCAGTGATCATTGAGGGAATACAAGGTGTTGGCGGCATAAACGTTGCAACGAGTGAGTTCTTAAATCTTCTTAGAAAGAAATGCCATGAGTATGGTGCTGTATTAATCCTCGACGAAGTGCAATCGGGCTATGGTAGATCCGGTAAATTCTTTGCGCATCAATATGCAAACATAAATCCCGATATCATTACAATAGCAAAAGGCATGGGCAATGGATTTCCTGTTGCGGGAACGCTCATAGCGCCTCATTTTGAAAGCAAACATGGCTTATTGGGCACAACCTTTGGGGGTAATCATTTAGCCTGTGCAGCGTCTATTGCTGTTTTGGATGTGATCAAAAATGAAGATCTTATTGAAAGAGCTTCTGATGTGGGCGATAAATGGATGAAAGACTTATCTACACTACCAGGAATTAAGGAAGTAAGAGGCAAAGGTTTAATGATAGGTCTTGAGTTCGAATTCCCGATTGCAGATCTAAAAAATTCTTTAACCAACGAGTTCAATATTTTGGTAGGAACAGCTTCTAATAAAAATGTTATTAGACTTTTACCTGCACTTAATATAAAACAAGAAGACATCAACATCTTCAATCATGCACTCGAACACATATTATCTAACCAATTAAAAACAGTTTAGCTATGCAACATTTCACAACTGTATACGACGTAAAAGATCCGCTTCAACTAATTGATGAGGCTATTGATCTTAAATCCTCACCCTACTCTTTTTCTAGTTTAGGAAAGAACAAAACTTTAGGACTTATCTTTTTAAATCCAAGTTTAAGAACCAGATTAAGTACACAAAAAGCTGCCAAAATGCTTGGTATGGAGGTAATGGTAATGAATATGGACAAAGAAAGCTGGGCCATTGAATGGAATGATGATGTGATCATGAATGGCTCAACAGTGGAGCACATTAAAGATGCTGCTGCTGTACTTGGTTCGTATTGCGACATTATTGGCATTAGATGTTTTCCATCCTTAATTGATCAAAAATTAGATTATAGTGAAAAACTACTCGTACAACTCATGAGGTATTGTAAGGTACCGGTTGTAAGTCTTGAATCGGCAACATTACATCCCTTACAAAGTTTAGCGGATGCGATCACCATTAAAGAGAATTGGAAATCATCTTACAAACCAAAAGTTGTTTTAACATGGGCTCCACACATCAAAGCGTTACCCCAAGCCGTTGCTAATTCATTTGCCGAATGGATGACCAAAACAGAAGTTGACTTAACCATTACACATCCCGAAGGGTATGAATTATGTGAGGATTTTAGCAAAGGTGCAACACTAGAATATGATCAAACAAAGGCATTGCAAGGCGCCGACTTTGTGTATGTAAAAAATTGGTCATCTTATAATGATTACGGAAAGATGCCATCAGTAAGTTCAACCTGGATGATGGATCTGGAAAAATACAAGTTAACCAATAATGCCGGTATCATGCATTGTTTACCCGTAAGAAGAGACGTTGAACTTAGCAGTAAACTTATAGATCATCCAAACAGCCTGGTACAAAAACAAGCGGCCAATAGAGTATTTGCGGCTCAGGCTGTTTTAAAAAACTTACTCATCACTAGCAATTCAAAAAACAAAGTGAATGTTGAACAATTAGAAACCGAGAACGCATGAAAGATCTCACCATTGTAAAGATCGGCGGTAATATCATTGATAATGAAACGGAATTAAAGAAATTTCTGATCTCATTTTCAAAAATTAAAACAGCAAAAATCCTCGTACACGGAGGAGGCAAACTGGCAACTCAACTGTCGACAAAAATTGGCATTGAAACCAAAATGGTAGATGGAAGACGGATAACCGATCTAGAAACCTTAAAGATCACCACCATGGTTTATGCAGGATTGATCAATAAATCTATTGTGGCCGAATTGAATAGTAATAAAACTACTGCCATTGGATTATGCGGTGCAGATGCCTTATTGATCCCTTCAGAAAAAAGAAAAAAAGGAAAAATTGACTACGGTTTTGTAGGAGATGTGATCTCTAAAAAGATCAATGTGAACTTTTTGAAATTAATTCTAGATAATAAAATAACTCCGGTTATTTCGCCGATCACAAGCACCACAAAAGGACAATTATTAAATACGAACGCCGATACCATTGCTTCCTCTTTGGCTTCTGCTTTAAGTAAATTCTACAAAGTTAAATTCATTTACTGCTTCGAAAAAGATGGCGTTTTAAACGAAAATAAGGTCATTAAAGAGCTTAACAAAAAAACCTACGCTCAATTAAAAGCACAAGAAGTTATAAAAGATGGTATGATCCCAAAATTAGATAACGCCTTTGATGCCCTTAAAAAAGGTGTTAGCCATGTAACAATTGGCAACGCAAGCGAATTAAATAAATTAATGAAATATCATGCAGGAACAACTATTACAAACTAGCTCAGTAACGGAACTTTATCAAGATTCCGTTACCCTACTTTCTCAACTGATCGAAACATCAAGTTTTAGTAAAGAAGAGCAAGTAACCGCTTTTATCATTGAAGAATATTTTGCCGATAAAAATATTCCAACACATAGATATTTAAATAATGTATGGGTAAAGAATAAATTCTTTGATAAAAATAAACCCACTATTTTATTGAACTCACATCATGATACCGTAAAACCAAACAAGGGTTATACACTTGATCCTTTTTCAGCCACACAAAAAGACGGAAAACTCTTTGGTTTAGGGAGCAATGATGCAGGAGGTGCTTTAGTTTCTTTGATTGCCACCTTTATTTATTTTTATGAAAAAGCCGATCTAAACTTCAATTTAATTTTTGCAGCAAGCGCCGAGGAAGAAATTTCAGGAGCTAATGGAATTGAGGCATTACTTCCAACTTTACCAGCAATTGAATTTGGAATTGTTGGCGAACCTACGCTAATGAATTTAGCGGTTGCAGAAAAAGGTCTATTAATTATAGATTGTACAAATAATGGAAAAGCCGGACACGCCGCAAGAGAAGAAGGTGATAATGCCATTTACCATTCATTAAAAGATATGGAGTGGTTTAAAACCTTTCAATTCGATAAAGTCTCTCCTCTACTTGGTCCGGTTAAAATGAGTGTTACAAGTATTGAAACAGAAAATAAAGCTCACAATGTAGTTCCTTCACAATGTAAGTTTGTTGTAGATATACGAGTGAATGAACTTTATACGTTTGAAGAGATCATTTCAGAAATAAAGAAACATGTAACATGCGATATAAAACCAAGAAGCTTAAGAATGCGTTCTTCGTCCATTGCCATGGAACATCCCTTAGTTAAAAGCGGTTTAAACTTAGGAAGATCCTATTATGGTTCTCCAACCACAAGCGATAAGGCTATGATGAATTTTCCAACTTTAAAAATTGGTCCCGGCGATAGCGCCAGAAGCCATACGGCCGATGAATTCATTTATTTGAATGAAATTGAAGAAGGAATAGAATTATATATAAAATTATTAAAAGAAGTAATATAAGGTCGTTTCAGGCGGAAGGTTTAAATGTCGAAGTTTATTCTTCGACTTCGCTCAGAATGACAACGCGGGAATGTCACACTGAGCGGAGTCGAAGTGTGTTTTTGACTCTGACCGAAATAACAGTTATTAAACATAAAGAAATGTATGAAAACAAAACTCTGGGAAAAAGAAAATAAGACCGATAGTCTGATTGAAAAGTTTACTATAGGGAATGATCAAAGTCTCGATATGCTAATCGCTCCATTTGATATCATTGCTTCAAAAGCACACGCCAAAATGCTTTCAAAAGTGGAATTAATATCGGCTGATGAATGCGATCAACTCTTAGAAGGCCTTAATGACATTGAAATTCTTTTGAAAAATGGAGAATTTAAAATTGATGAAGGTGTGGAAGACATCCATTCTCAAATTGAATTTTACCTTACAAAAAAATATGGCGATACCGGTAAAAAGATCCACACCGGCAGATCAAGGAATGATCAGGTTTTAACTGCTATTAAATTGTTTTTAAAAAACGAATTAGAAATAGTTTCCTCTAAAACACAAAAGCTCATAAAACTATTCTACCAATTAGCCGAAAAACATAATGGGATTCTTCTACCCGGCTACACGCATTTTCAAATTGCCATGCCTTCTTCTTTTGATATGTGGTTAAGTGCATATGCCGAAAGTTTGGAGGATGATCTGGAGCTTTTAAATGCTGCTTATAAAATTTGCGACAAAAATTCTTTAGGAAGTGCTGCAGGATACGGTAGCTCCTTCCCGATCGATAGAGAATTTACTACAAAGGAAATGGGCTTTGCTTCTCTAAACAAAAGCTCGGTGTATGCTCAAATGACCAGAGGAAAATCAGAAAAAGTTGCCGCAATTGCGCTTTCATCAATTGCACATACCATTTCGAAATTCTCGCATGATGTATGCTTATATCTCTGTCAGAATTTTGGTTTTATTTCATTTCCTGACGACCTTACAACAGGCAGCAGCATTATGCCACACAAAAAAAATCCGGATGTGTTTGAATTACTGAGAGCAAAATGTAACATACTGCAAGGTTTACCAAATCAACTTACTTTACTCACCAACAATTTGCCAAGCGGTTATCACAGAGATATGCAACTCACAAAAGAACTGATATTTCCTGCATTTAGTACAATGAAAGAATGCTTAGATGTTTTAGCGCATGCTTTGCCGCAATTGGAGGTGAATAAAAATTGTATGAACGATAAAAAATACGACTATTGCTTTAGCGTTGAAGAGGTAAATAAGTTGGTTCTAAGCGGTATTTCATTTAGAGATGCTTACCAAATAATTGCTAATAAAATAAACGCTAACGATTTTAAGCCTGAACGCAAAATTGATCACTCACATGTAGGAAGTATAGGAAATTAATTATTTCCCTTCCTCAATTAAAGTAACAATACCCTCTGTATTGATGTTAAGCGTGTATTTATGTTTACCGCTTGGAACATCAATTGATCCCGGAACATCGCCCGTTATCTCCGATTTACCTTTGGGGATCTCTTTATACTCTGTGGTTTTTACAGAAGGCACCGAACCAAAATCAGCGGGACCAACCTTTACAGTTAACGGAGTTGCATAATTATTTCTAACGCGTATCTGTCGCCTATTTTTAAAGCAGCTTGATGAGTTAAAAGCAAAACTAAAACTGATTAAAATAAAAATGACCTTCTTTAAATTCATGATTATTAAAGGTAGTGAAAAAATTGAAGGTTTGCTACCCCTATCTTCAGCACCGCAATCCACCGCGGCGGACAACCCACTCAAGAGGGTATTAGGTCTCATCCCCCTCAACGAGGGGGTGGCGCGGCGCAAGCCGTGACGGGGGAGGAATGCTACAAATAATAGCAAGACTTCTTTCTTTTGTATAGTAGTTTTGACGAATGGAAAAGCACTCATATTACAACAAGAATTTAAAGACGTTCGCTCAGAAAAATAGGAACAACTCAACAAAAGCTGAAGTGTACTTGTGGAAATTCATCTTAAGAGCGAGTTTAACTGGATATAAATTCAGAAGACAAAGGCCGATTTTAAATTATATAGCGGATTTTATGTGTATTAAATTAAAGCTAATCATTGAAGTAGATGGTTATACACACTTAGATAAAGCTGTAAAGGAGAAGGATAGAACAAAACAAAAAACACTTGAGCAAAACGGATTCAAAGTAATACGATTTACCGATGGAGATATATTACGAAGTTTAGGTTGGGTAAATGATAAAATAATGGAAACCATAAAGGAGCTGGAATCGAATCCCTCCCCCGTCGCGGCTTACGCCGCGCCACCCCCTCAAGAGGGGGATGGATCTAAGCTGTTTGCTTAACCCCTACTTTTGCAAGCGAAGTAACAAACTGATCAAACAAATAACGCGAATCGTGCGGACCTGGACATGCCTCAGGATGATATTGCACCGAAAAAACAACTTTATCTTTTAAGCGAATACCTTCAATGGTTTTATCGTTCAAATTCACATGCGTGATCTCTATATTCTTATTTTTTGCGATATCCTCAGCATTAACGCTAAACCCGTGGTTCTGCGAAGTGATCTCACTTTTACCGCTCACTAAATTCTTTACCGGATGATTAATGCCGCGATGACCTGCATGCATCTTATAGGTTGAAATACCTTGCGATTGCGCTAAGATCTGATGACCCAAACAAATTCCAAACACAGGCTTACCTGCGCCAACAATTTGTTTTACCAATTCAGTTTCTTCCTTCATTACGCCAGGGTCGCCGGGACCATTACTCAACATAAAACCATCGGGCGCAAACTCCAACATTTCCTTTAAAGAAGTCTTCATTGGGAATACCTTCAAATAACAACCTCTTTCGGCCAATGAACGTAAAATGTTTTTCTTTACACCAAAGTCAACAACGGCAACTTTGTGCTTCGATTTAATATCTCCAAAAGTAAAGGCTTCCTTAGTACTCACTTTCGATGACAATTCTAAACCTTCCATAGAAGGCACTTTTGCTAATTTCTCCTTAAGAAGATTGATATCACTTATATCCGAAGAAATGATACAATTCATGGCGCCTTTATCTCTTACATATCTTACTAAAGCGCGTGTATCAACATCGCTAATAGCCACGATATTATTTTTCTCAAAATAACTTTGCAAACTTTCAGTAGCTCTTGGACGCGAAAATCCTTTATTGAACTTTTTACAGATCATGCCCGAGATCTTCACCGAATCACTTTCTACTTCATTCGTTTCAACTCCGTAATTACCAATATGAGCATTGTTCATAATGATAACTTGACCGTAATACGATGGATCGGTAAAAATTTCTTGATAACCGGTCATTCCGGTGTTAAAACATATCTCGCCAGTGGTAGTGCCAATGGCTCCGGCTGCCTTTCCCTCAAATACTTTTCCGTCTTCTAGAAGTAAGATTGCTTTTGGGGTAACTTGGTATTTTAGTTGCATATGATATAGTAAATTTCCGGAACGTAAAGTTCAGAATTATTTAACAAAAACACGCTTTATGTTAATAGGTTTTTATAAATACGAGGCTTTGAATAAGAATTTAAGAACCTTATAGCTTAGAAGGCTTTATTAATTTGGGCGTGCCCCCATGAAGTAGAAAAAAGAGCTGCAATATGATAGTTCTTCTACTTCATGGGGTCGGGCTACAAAAGAGACAGCTGCCTCTTTTTACCGTCCGCGCCAGCGATTGAAGTGCCCGCCCGAACGACTTCAGTCGGGCGGGGAAAGCCCGGCGAAAAATTTTGCTAGTGTTTGTGGAGCGAGGAGGGGGCAAAAGTCTTGTAGGCTTTTGAGCCGGCTTGTGTGAAAGCAGGAAGCCACCACAGCCCACAAAACACTGCAAAATTTGAGCCGGCTTGAAATGAAAGCGCGTTAAGGCGCCCAAAAAATAAAAAAAATAAGCCTCCACTATCCCATTTTACTGCCCTTAAGGCGATAATTTGAATTTAAGGCAAAAATTACGTACTTTTGTCCGAATTTTAAATCTAAAATTCAACTACTATGGCATCTCATTATTTAAACGAGAAGTTTGTCCCCGAAGGATTAACTTACGATGATGTTTTATTAGTTCCGGGATACTCGGAAATACTACCTCGCGAAGTAAACATTGGTTCGTATTTTTCAAAGAACATTGTTGTGAACACTCCTATTGTTTCGGCGGCTATGGATACCGTTACCGAACATAAATTGGCCATTGCCATTGCGCAAGAAGGCGGTATTGGTGTGTTGCACAAAAATATGTCCATTGAAGATCAAGCTTTACAGGTTCGCAAAGTAAAACGTAGCGAAAGCGGGATGATACTCGATCCTATTACCTTAAAAGATGAAGCAACTATTGGCGATGCGCTTGCCATTATGAAAGAGAATAAAATTGGTGGTATTCCGGTAGTTGATAAACAAAATAAACTTATTGGTATTGTTACCAATCGCGATCTTCGTTTTGAAAAGAATATGAAGAAACCGGTTATTCAAATAATGACCAAACGTAAAGATATTGTTACGGCACAAAACGGAATTAACTTAAAACAAGCAGAAGAGATCTTACAAAAAAACAAGATCGAAAAACTACCCATACTTGATAAAAAAGACAAATTGGTTGGTTTGATCACGTATAAAGACATTATTAAGATCAAAGTAAATCCTAACGCAGCAAAGGATAAGATGGGACGTTTACGCGTTGCTGCTGCTGTTGGTGTTACTGCTGATACTATGGAACGCGTTGCCGCGCTTGTGGCTGCAGGCGTTGATGCAATTATTATTGATACAGCTCACGGTCACAGCAAAGGTGTTATTGATCGATTAAAAGAAGTAAAAAAGAAATTTCCAAGCATTGATGTGATCGTTGGAAATATTGCCACCGGCAAAGCGGCCTTGGATCTTTATAAAGCAGGTGCAGATGCTGTTAAAGTTGGAATTGGTCCTGGTTCGATTTGTACAACCCGCGTTATTGCAGGTGTTGGAGTGCCACAATTATCGGCCATTTTAGAAGTTGCCGAAGCTTTAAAAGGAAAAAATTGTCCGATCATAGCTGATGGTGGAATTCGATTTACTGGAGATATTGTAAAGGCTTTAGCAGCCGGCGCAAGTACCGTAATGATGGGTGGAATGTTTGCAGGAACTGAAGAAAGTCCTGGAGAAACCATCATTTTTGAAGGACGTAAATTTAAATCATACCGTGGTATGGGTTCCTTAGAAGCCATGCAAAAAGGAAGTAAGGATCGTTATTTTCAAGATGCGGAAGATGATATTAAAAAATTAGTGCCTGAAGGTATCAGCGGAAGAGTTCCTTACAAAGGTTCATTATCTGAGATCGTGTATCAATTGATCGGTGGTTTACGTGCCGGAATGGGATATACAGGTGCAAAAAATATTTTAAAATTACAGGAAGCAAAATTCATTCGCATCACCGCAGCAGGTGTTAAAGAAAGTCACCCACACGATGTGGTGATCACGCGCGAAGCTCCAAATTACAGCAGATAAAAAATGATCTTACCCATTGTAGTATATGGCGACCCCGTATTAAGAAAGGTTGCAGAGGACATAGATAAAAACTATCCTGATCTTGATAAACTGATCAAGGATATGTTTGAAACTATGTATGAGGCAAGTGGCGTTGGCTTAGCGGCTCCTCAAGTTGGAAAGGCCATTCGTTTATTTATTGTAGATACCGAACCATTTGTTACAGATGAGGACGATGAGGATTACGATGAAGATGAATTTACCCCTGCAGAACGCAAACAATTAAAGGCTTTTAAAAAAATATTCATTAATGCGCGAATTTTATCTGAAGAAGGCGAACCATGGAAATTCAGAGAGG
>Ga0068872_10000242_pt1 | contig 46459 bp, 39 predicted proteins | sample NOAtaG_7_FD_66441 | JGI IMG/M metagenome (GOLD analysis project Ga0068872, IMG submission 66441) | Freshwater lake microbial communities from Lake Erie, under a cyanobacterial bloom - NOAA_Erie_Diel1S_2200h metaG | ecosystem: Environmental > Aquatic > Freshwater > Lake | place: USA: Ohio, Lake...
GCCTCGGCATTTAAAAGGTTGCGTGCCTGGATGCCGAGCCGGACATCCTGGTTGTTGCGTATCGGCAGACGGGCATAAGCACCGACGTTGATAATGGTCAGTGTGCCGAGTTCGATGATATTTGTCGCGTCTGCGTAGCGGCCAGCATTGACATTGGCGCTGAAATCAAGGCCGAAGTATTTGTATTCATAATTGGCGACAAAGTTCCAGATCAGGTTGGGCACGCCGGGAATCCTTTTGTCCTTCAGGTCAATCGAATAATTGTTGTTGCCTTCGTTGATCAATGTATTGCCATAGAGGTTACCGCTTGGGTTAACGTTGGGATTAGTACCTGTTTTGGAGACGGGGATTTTGAAGTCGGCAAAGCGTCCATCCTGGAAGGTAAGTGCTGACCGGACAAACAGCCCGCGGATTCCGGTGAACGAGATACTGGCTTCGGCACCCTGGATGCGGTTCTGGCCGAGGGGCTTGGAAACGAGGAGACCATCCTCGAAGATAGAGGCCAGACGGTTGTCAATGTTGGTGTAAAACAGCGCCACGTCAAAGCCAAAACCCTCAAAACCGGTACGCACCCCGAGTTCAGTGTTGAATATCACTTCGTTTTCGGCGAGGCCGTCGGGCAGGCGCAGGAATTTGCCGTCAGCCCGTCTTTCCAGGGAGGTAAATGCCGAATAATCGGGCATCCGATAGGCGCGGATTACGTTGCCGTATAGCGCCGACCGATCGGAAAGGAGATAGTTGGCACCTAAAGAAGCTGACCAATCACTGAATGATTCATTACGGGTGAGGGTCTTGTCATAAGGGATTTTGGTCTCTTCCATATCGAGGTCAAGCATGTCCATCCGGGCACCGATATTGATGGTGAGGCGGTTGTCAAACTTTATCTCGTCGCCGATGAAAAATGCTGTAACATTCTCATCATAATCGCCCCGGCGGGTAATAGAGCCGGTTGTCGGGGCGGGCGAACCAGCCGGGAAGATACCTGAAGCCCGGATATTCTTCGGATCGGTAGTAGAGTTATACAGGTAGCTGTACGTCGTCGGTTTTTGGTTGATGGTCGAATAGTACACTCCTGCGCTTAGTAAATGCTGATTATTCCCCGATTCGATCCTTTTATTAATCCTGAACTCGTTGATGAGGTCTTTATCTACGGCATCGCCATCGAGATAGAGGCGCAAGACTGTAGTTGGAGCATAGAATGACGGTAAGGCAAAGCCATATTTTACCCCAGTTTCAATGGTCTGATACCGGAAATGGTTGTTGAGCGACCAGCCGGAACCCAGGTTGTGGTCTAGTTTGAAACCAGCCTGGTTGATGCGGCCATAGCTGCCACCAGCCATTGCCTGGCCAAGGTTGCGGGTAATCTGCCGGCCATTTGCATCGAGTACAAATCGGCGTGTGGCGCCTGAGCCTTCTACGATAGTGAAGTTGATCCCGGTGAGGTTCTGCGATTGGTAGGTGTCGGTATTTTTCCAGCCGGGGGCAAGCATCAGGGTATTCGGATTAAGCGCTACATCGCTGAGGTTCTGAAAGTTGAAATCGGAAACCATGCCATAGACCCTGAGGCTTCCTCTGTTGTCGGGGATGAGCCAGTCAATATTACCCCTGACCTGGTATCCTTCATCCTTGTAGCCCGTATTGCGGAAGCCATCGTCCTGCATAGTCCATCCTCCTACATTGAACCGCAGATTCTTCGCGAGCGGCCCGTTGAGGTTGAAATCCGCACGATAGTTGAAATTGCCCGTCCCGAGAATATCGTTGTATGAAGTGAGCCGCACAGCACCGCCCAGCTTTTCCCCGCCGGTGCGGGTAATCACGTTTACTACCCCTGCCGCTGAAGCACGCCCGAAAATCGTAGCAGCACTTCCTCTTACCACTTCTACCCGCTCTACGTTGAGGTCAAAACCAAAACCTGCCTCCGGGACTTTACCTGGTGTGCCAAGGGTCGGGATCCCGTCCAGCATGATCCCCGTATAGACCAGACCACCCGTGGGGGAGCCATCGGGAAAGCCCCGCGTGACTACAAAGCCCCGGCGGCCCTGGGAGGTATTGGTGAACACCCCCGGTGCGGAAGTGATAGCCTCCAGAATACCCTCCGGCTTGCTGCGCTGGAGTTGCTTTGAGCCGATAATTTCCACCGCCGTTGTCGTCTCCAGTTTCCTTACCGCCTGCCGGCTGGCCGTGACCACTACATCCGAAAATGTCGAATAATCAGACTCCATAACTACGTTAACTACCGTCTGTTTTCCTACGGTTACTTCCACATTTCGCAAACCAACATAGGAAAAAATCAAGATTGCCTCAGGTCCGCTCACCTGAATACTGTAATTACCTGATTCGTCGGAAACTACCCCGGAATTCGTCCCTTTCTGAATAACGGAAACGCCGATCAACGCAGAACGGTCCTCAGCGGAGGTCACGCGTCCGCTAACGGTACTTTGAGCCCACACGCCTGCCGAGATGAACAGCATCAGCAGTATGGACAATAAATTTTTGTACATGTTTCTTCCCATGGCATTGGTTTTTTGTTTCGAAAAAAATAAAAAAAGCAGAAGAACCTTTATCTTTGTAAAGATAAATGATTAATTTTGTTAACCATTAAATTTATGAATTATTTTTTGTCCGTATTATGAAAAATCTTCGACTTTTTCCAAAGCATACCGGTATTTGGGAAGGGGTTTACCGGCGTATTTCTTCTGAGGGCACGTTGCTCGGGCAGTGGAACAGCCGTCTCAGCATCCGTATGTCAGCGGACGGGAGCTACCGGCAGGTCAATGAATATTTCTGGGCAGACGGGCATTACGAATGCCATGATTTTGGCACCTGTCATTTTAATCAGGAGGGCATCCTGGTCTTTGACAACCCAAGGATCAAGGGCCATTCCTGGGAAACCCAAAACTCCGTATGCCTGATCTGGGAATATCTCGACCGCCCCGGCTCAAAGCTTTATGAGATGATTGACCTCATCGGCCCTGAAGAAAAACACCGTATCAGGGTTTGGAAATGGAGCTATTTCGATACCTTCGAAGGGCTCACCATGATCGAAGAGCGAAAAACAGCGACCCAGGAAGAAATCCCGGATGATTTTTGGGCTTCGGCCGGGGAAAAACGGTTCAAAGGGGTGTCGAGGTCCAACCGCTGATAGTGCGGTCTTCATACCTTCGTCCGAAACAATTCATTTGAGCCTGTCCTGTAAGTCCTTTGGCGGCATTCGCCACCAAAGAATTTTTTTTAAAACGCTGATTTTGGTCATTTTACGAAGCAAAATGCCCAAAATCAGCGTTTTAAAAAATAGTATGGACAGGCGCTTCAGCTTTTAAATACGATTCTCCACAGATGGCAACAGGAATGACGATCACCGAAAAAATTATGGCCAGAAACAGCGGGCGCGACCGGGTAGTCCCCGGCGAACTGGTCTGGACGGATGTACATACGGTAATGACGATGGATTATCTGGGCAAACAGACTTTTTCCAAGCTGCACGAACTGGGTGTGGGGCAGGTCTTCGATAAAGACCGGGTAATCTGTGTGTCCGACCATCTCATCCCACCACCCACAGAACAGTTTGCTACTATGCTCAACGAGTGGCGGAAAGTAGTACGCGAACACGACATCACCCATTTTTACGACCTTGGCCGCCAGGGCATCGCACATCAGATCATGGTTGAACAAGGCCATGTACTCCCGGGCACAATTAGCATCGGTACGGATTCCCATGCAAATACCTACGGGGCGGTCGGCGCAGTGGGCAATGCCGTCGGCGTGACCGATGCCGCAGTGGCCATGGCAATCGGAAAGGCCTGGTTCCGCGTGCCGGAATCCGTTAAGTTCCACGTCACGGGCCAATGGCAGCCCTGGGTGATGGCCAAAGACCTAAGCCTGCATATCATGGGCATGATGCACTGGAACGGCCACCTGATCTATAAATCCCTCGAATTTTGTGGCCCTTCCATCGAGGCCCTGGGAATGGCCGGCCGCATGACCCTCTGCAACATGACCGTGGACCTTGGTGCAAAAAATGGGATCGTCGCTCCCGATGCTGTTACCGCTCAATACCTCGAAGGACGTGCAAAAGGCGCATGGACGCCCGTTACCAGCGATCCGGATGCGCATTACGATGCTGAATATGAGGTGGATATTACTAATCTCGGTCCAACGGTTGCGCTTCCCGATAAGCTCGACGATATCGCCCCGGTCGAACAGGTGGCAGGACGAAAATTCAATAAAGCGTTTGTCGGCACTTGTACGAACGGACGCCTGGAGGATATGGAAATGATGGCCCGTATCCTGGAGGGCAAACAAATCCACCGCGATGTCAATATGTTGGTAGTACCTGCCAGTCAGGATGTATTCCTGGAATCCATGAAACGCGGATACCTGCAAATCCTCGTGGCCGCAGGTGCTGCTATTGATACGCCCTCCTGCGCGGCTTGTGCCGGTATCCATACAGGGGTCGCCGGCGACGGGGATATCGTCCTGAGCGCGGGCAACCGGAATATGAAAGGAAGGATGGGCAGTAAAAATGCACAAATCTACCTGACCAGCCCCGCTGTAGTAGCTGCTTCTGCAATCTATGGGGTGATTACCGACCCCAGGGAGCTACCGTAAGCTTTTCACATATTCGTTGAAATCAAAAAAAAACTGCTGTATGTCCGTCATTCAGGGAAAAGTTTGGGTGGCCAGGGATTATGTGATGGCCTATGATATTATCGTCCAGCGGTTCTGGACGGCGCCTATTGATCCGGTAGAAAATGCAAAATGGGTCATGGCAGGGGTTGATCCGGCATTCGACCGCGAGAATGGCTTCACCGACCAGGGCTATACGTTTATCGTGGCAGCACACAATTTTGCAGGTGGAGGGAAGAGTATCGAGCACGTCATCGCTGGCCTGATGGGTGCTGGTATCCGTGCAGTTTTTGCGGATAGCTTCGCCAGGCTGCAATTCCGGAATGCCATCAACTATGGCCTGCCTTTTGTGACCTGCAGGGATATTGCAAAGGGATGCGCTACAGGCGATATGCTTTCCTGGGACACTGCAACCGGAATAGTCACTAACCTGACGAATGGCCAGGTGTTCCAAACGGTACCCGTGGCTCCTTTTGTTGAGGAAGTAGCGGCAGCTGGTGGATTGATGGCGTTTGTGCGCCGCGTGATTGCCGAGGGCAGGGTGGGGGAGTTATCGTGAGGGTTTAAAATACACACAATGCAGGAAAATAAGGTAAAAACAAAAATGTTGTCCGGCCAGGCAGTCTTCGGGGCTATTTCCCCTACTTCTGACCCGGTAATCTGTGAGTACCTCGGATGGTCGGGGCTGGATTTTTATATGATTGACGGCGAACACGGCCCACTGACCCCCTCTGAAGTGACCCACCTCGTGCGGGCATGTGAAATCGCCGGGATTACGCCGCTGGCCAGGGTCCGCAGCCTGGATGAAAAGCTCATCCTGCAATTTCTCGATGCGGGGGTCATGGGTATTATGATGCCGGGCGTTCAAACGCTTGCAGATATCGAAAAGCTGGTCAGCGCGGTGCGCTATCCCCCGATTGGGCTTCGGGGGGTCGGTCCTGTACGTTCGGCAAACTACATGATGGGGCCAATGGACCAGGCAACGTATGTGGCGTTTGCAAACACCCAAATCCTCATCCTCCCGCAGGTGGAGGATTTGGAAGCAGTAAGCAACCTGAAAGAGATGGCCCGGCACCCGGAGGTGGACGGCTTCATCATCGGCCCCCGCGATCTTGCCATGAGCATGGGCTTTGTGGATGGCCCTAATCATCCCGAAGTAAAGGCGGTGATTGATCAAATCTTCGATATTGCCCTCGAGGAGGGTAAACTGGTCGGAACGGTCGCTGCTACCGCTGCACAGGCCAGGAGCCTCGTAGATAAAGGGGCACGGCTGATCCTCAATTCCGTACAGGGCCTGCTTTCTGCAGGTTCCAGTGCTTTTTTGAATCATTAAACCATCAAAATATGGCATCTACGATACTCGTCGTCCTTTTCAACCTGAAGCCAGGAGTAACCCCTGAGGCTTACGAGCGTTTTGCAAAAGAAATGGATATCCCGACGGTAAAACGCCTCGCTTCGGTGGATGGCTTCCGGGTATTCAGGTCTTCGGGCCTCTTTGGTGCGGAAGGCCCCGCACCGTTCCAATACGTAGAAGTTATCGAAGTGAACAATCTCGACGGCCTTATTGCCGATGTGGGCAATCCTGCAGTCGGTAAGGTCGTGGCGGCTTTCCGCGATTATGCAGAAAATCCGATATTTATGATGACCGATGAAATTTAGGCGCTCCACCATAATATTCATTGACTTTCAGAACCATTCCAGATGTACCAGCTTGAAGGTAAAACGGCAATCGTTACAGGGGCAGGGCGCCGAAAAGGCATCGGCGAGGCAATCGTCATGCGCCTGGCCGCCGAGGGATGCAATATCGTGCTGAGCGACCTCGGTATTCCGAAAGGGACTTCGTTCAGCACCGATCACATCGGCACTACAGAGGAAATGGAAGCGATTGCCGAAGATGCCCGCAACTGCGGGGGGAAGGTGATTTGTGTTCCCTGCGACGTACGGGTGGAAGAAGAAGTGTCCGCTTTAGTGCGCCAGACAGTCGGGGCATTTGGCCAGCTCGAACTCCTGGTCAATAATGCCGGTGTGGGCTATCTGATGGAGCCTTTCGCAGAATTTAAGGAAAGTAGCTGGGACGCAGTACTCGACGTGAACCTCAAGGGGGCTTTTCTTTGCTCAAAACATGCGGCCATCCAGTTTATGGCCCAGGGGAAAGGGGGCAATATCATCAATATCGCCAGCCAGGCAGCCAAGTCCGGCTTCCCGTTTGCCGCTGCCTACACCGCATCCAAGCATGGCCTGATTGGCCTCACCCGCTCGAATGCCGTGGAACTCGGCCGCTACGGCATCCGGGTAAATGCGGTCTGCCCCAACCATATCACTACAGGACTCGGCGACTGGCAAAACCGTTTCTTCAGCGAAAAACTGGGCCTGGACTACGACACCTACCTCCAGGGTATCCGGGACCGCAACCCGCTGGGGCGTACCGGCTTCACCGAGGATATCGCCAAAGCGGTCGCTTTTCTGGCTTCCGACCAATCGGCCTACATCACCGGCGAAGCGATGAACGTCAGCGGTGGGGAGGAATACCATTAATTTTTTAAAATGAAAATTGGAATTGATATCGGGGGTACTTTTACAGACCTGGTCTTGCTGTACCCGCATACCGGCGAGCTTGCTTTTGCGAAAACCCTCACCACATATCCCGACCCTACCGAAGGCATCCTGAACGGCATCCGTGAAATCCTGGAGGCCAACGGGCTAAGGGCTTCCGAAATCCATACAATCGTGCATGGGACGACGCTGGTGACGAATGCCGTTATCGAACGCAAAGGCGCCAAAACAGCACTGATCACCACAGCAGGGTTTGAAGATGTCCTGGAAATCGGCAGGGAGCTGCGCTATGATATTTACGATATCTTCCTGGATATGCCCAAACCCCTGGTGCCGAGGAACCTCCGCTTTGGGGTGATGGAAAGGCTGGACAGGCATGGCCATATTTTGAGCCCGCTGAATGAGGCAGAGGTTCTGCGCTTGTTGGGGCAGCTCGCAGGTGACGGGGTAGAGAGCGTCGCGGTTTGCCTCCTGCACGCTTTTGCCAACCCCGCGCATGAACAGCGTATCGGGGAGCTGGTACAGGTACATTATCCCCACTTGTTTTGCAGCCTTTCCAGCGAAATTATGCCGGAAATCAGAGAATATGAACGGAGCAGCGCCACGGTCATGAATGCCACGGTCATGCCGTTGACCAGCCGTTACCTGGCGACCCTGGAGGCTGCTTTAAAGGCGCTCGGGTTCAACGGCAACATACAGATTATGGTCTCCAGCGGGCGCCTGACAACCATAGAAGAGGCCCGCAGGAAGCCGGTGCAGCTATTGGAATCAGGCCCTGCAGGTGGTGCTAAGGCTAGTGTATTCTTTGGCAGGCTTGTGGAAGAACCCCATCTTCTGGCTTTTGATATGGGGGGGACTACGGCTAAGGCGTCTTTGGTAAACGAATACACTCCGGAGATTACCCATCATTTTGAAGCCGCGCGGGTGAGGCGGTTTAAAAAGGGCAGTGGCCTGCCCGTGCGTATCCCGGTGATTGATTTGATCGAAATTGGTGCTGGTGGTGGCAGCATTGCACGGGTAAATGCCCTTGGGCTGATGCAGGTAGGGCCGGAAAGCGCGGCCTCCAACCCCGGCCCGGCAGCGTATGGGCTGGGGGGGCGCCTCCCTACTGTTACGGATGCAGATCTGGTGCTGGGGTATATCAACGAGCACTATTTCCTTGGCGGTACAATGATGCTGAATCGGGAAAAAGCCCGCTTGTCAATTGCCGATATGCTGGCTACCCCATTGGGAATTTCTATCGAAGCAGCAGCGATGGGCGTCTTTCGGATTGTAAACGAGAATATGGCCAATGCTGCCCGTGTCCATATCCTGGAAAAAGGACTGGACCCGCGCAAATATACGATGATTGCTTTCGGTGGTGCCGGCCCGGTACATGCCTTCCAGGTCGCCCGCCTCCTCCGCCTGCCCCGGCTGATTATTCCGGTTGCAGCAGGGGTGGCTTCGGCATTGGGCTTTCTGGTATCGCCGGTAGCAAGCGAATTTTTGTTCAGCTACGTTCATGACCTGGATCAAATGGATTGGGCACGCGTCAACCGCTTTCTGGAAGAAAAAGAAGCGGAAGGGATGGATTTTCTTGCGAAAAACGGGGTCGAGCCTGCGCAGGCCCGCGTGTACCGGGTAGCGGATATGCGCTATGCCGGCCAGGGGCATGAAATTGCTGTCCAGATCCCGGGCGGAACCCTCGGCGAAAATGCGCTGAAGGAGATTAAAGCAAATTTTAATGCGGCTTATGCGCTGCGCTACAACCGGGGTATCGCTGATATCCCTATGGAAACGGTCACCTGGCGTACCGTAGTCAGTGGCCCCGAACCACATTTTTTTCCCCGGCAGGTGATTTCGGAAAGTAATGGCGTGGTACAAAAAGGGACACGCAGTATTTATTTTCCAGGTGGGGATGGGCCTTGCAACGTGCCGGTATTCGACCGATACCAGCTATCGCCGGGCACAGAGCTGATGGGCCCCGCAATTGTGGAAGAGAAAGAAAGTACAACCGTGGTTGGGCTGGACAGCCGCCTTCGGGTTGATGCCTTCCGCAATTTGATTATTGATTTATCCTATCCTGAAGATTGAAATATGGAACCCAGCCTTTCTCCACCCGGTCAGTTTGATCCAATTACCCTGAGCATCCTCTGGGCGCGCCTGATTTCCATTGTGGACGAGGCGGGTACCACCCTTCAACGGACCGCCTTTTCTACCGTCACCCGCGAAAGCAATGATTTTGCCGTAGTGCTGATGGATAGGGACGGGAGGTCGTTGGCACAGTCGAGTATTAGCGTTCCTTCTTTTCTAGGGGTATTACCTATGCTTACCAAGGCCCTGCTACGGGATTATTTTCCGGCAGATACCTGGGTAGAAGGGGATGCGGTACTGACCAACGACCCCTGGTTGTGCGCTGGTCACAAGCCGGATATCGGGATTGTTTCCCCCATTTTTTATCAGGGAAGGTTAATCGGGTTCATCGGCACCATTGCACACTCCCCGGATATGGGTGGGGCCTTGTGGGGAGCGGGAGCCCGCGACCTCTATGAAGAGGGGTTGATGGTACCGCCGACAAAAATCACCGTGGCAGGGCAGCCTAACGAAACTTTGTTTCGCATTATTGAGGCTAATGTCCGCGCAGCCCGGCAGACAATTGGGGACATTCGCGCACAGATCGCCGCCAACGACCAGGGTATCCGCTCCCTGATGCGGCTCATGCAGGAATATGGCTTAAAAGATCTGCAGGCCCTGGGGGAACAGATTATCAGTGCCAGTGAAAAGGCGATGCGCGAAGCCATCCGTAGGGCTCCCGATGGAAGCTATCGCTATACGTATGCCGCAGACGGCGACGGGTTGGGGGAGGGGGTCCTCCTGGTGGCGGAGGTACAAATTAAGGGCGATGAGATCATGATAGACTGGGAGGGGACGTCTGCGGCCCACTCCCTGGCAATCAATGCAGTGATGAATTATACCTATGCATACACCGCATATCCCGTCAAATGTATTTTTAGCCCGGAGGTGCCTAATAATGAAGGGGCTTTCCGCCCAATCCACGTCAAGGCCCCCAGGGGCAGTCTGCTCCACGCCCAGAAACCCTCTCCGCTCGGGGCGCGCAATATTACAGGTAATATCCTTCATTCGGTGGTTTTCGGGGCTTTGGCGCAGGCTGTACCTGAACAGGTCCAGGCGGATTGCGGTAGTGCCTGCTGGTGTGTAGTTCTCAATGGTACAGACGACCAGGGGCGGGAATATGTAGAATACTTTTTTCTCAATGGTGGCTATGGAGCAAGGCCCGATCGCGACGGAGCGCATACCCTCAGCTTCCCGACCAACGTCGCAAATGTCCCCGTCGAGGTCCTGGAAAACAGCGCGCCTGTGCTGGTGACCAGAAAGGCGCTCGCCCCGGGTTCCGGGGGGGGCGGGACTTACCGCGGCGGGCTGGGGCAAATCTTTGCTTTCAAAAATATCGGTACAAAACCCATCAACCTTTCCCTACTTACCGAAAAAACCCAAACCTCGGCGCATGGTCTGCTCGGTGGAGAAAACGGTGCCTCAGGGATGATCCGCCTGCACCCTCACCGTCCCCTTGCCCCGAAAGGCCTCGATAAACTTTTTCCCGGTGAAGTTCTCGAACTGACCCTGCCCGGCGGTGGCGGATTTGGCCCACCACAGGAAAGAGACCCCAGGGCAATTGAACAAGATACCCGGTTAGGCTATTGATGAGAAAATAAGACTTGTTGTTCATCAAAAATATTCCACTATGTCGCAGAACCTGCCTCCCGTCTGGTCAAAGATCGCCAGACATGACCTTCTGCCCGATACGACCCACGACGAGCGGGCACGCTTCAATTTCCTCGCCAACCTGAACAAACACCTGGCTGCTGTAGTGTCGCCCGGCAATAAACCGGCGTATGAACTCCGGGTGCGGCCAGATTTCATTAAGCGCAAGGGCCGCGATTTCGAGACCCGCGAAGAAGTGCGCGAAGCGATGAAGTCCGACCCCCACTACCAGGCCTGGAGCGCCCTGCGCCGGTCGGCAATGGAAATGCGGCAGCAGGCTGGTCGCTCCCTGGTATTGCGACAGGCGCACGAACTGGCAGAACGGGCCGCCGCCCTCAACGACGGCAAAGCGACCCTGGAACTGCATCCGGAAATGCCCCTGCCTCCGTATATAACTATTATGGACAATCACCTCATGCCCGGGAGCTACCATGGGGAACTGTTCGAGGGCGATGTCTCCAATGCCGCAAACTATGATGCCGGCCTCTTCGTAACTACAGCCGGAATGCTCGGAAGGCTGAATGACGGCGGCGGAAAAGCAATCGCCGCTTATGTCCGCGAAACTTATCCGGATTTTAAGCCCCGGCGCATCCTCGATATCGGCTGTGGGCTGGGGCATAATGTATTGCCTATCGCCCAGGCTTTTCCCGAAGCCGAGGTAATCGCCATTGATACCGGTGCGCCGATGCTGCGCTATGGCCACGCCCGCGCGGTAGCCCTCGGCGTGAAAAACGTGCACTTTATTCAGATGAACTGCGAATCCACCCCTTTTGAAGCCGGGTCTTTCGATTGGGTACAAAGTACGATGTTCCTGCACGAGACGGCAGGTAAAGCCATCTTCAGGATTATGGAAGAAGTACATCGTTTGTTGCGTCCCGGAGGACTCACCTTACACATCGAGCAGCCGCAATATACGCCGGATATGGACCTGTACGAGCAGTTCATCCGCGACTGGGACGCGTACTACAACAACGAGCCGTTCTGGTCCAAAATGCACGATATTGACCCTTGCGATCTGATGGTCCATGCGGGTTTCCGGGCAGAAGATTTCATGCAAGTCGGGGTAAAAGCCGTCAATGACCTGGCCAATCCCGGTGAAAAACCCAAAGACGAGCCAGAAGACCACGGTCGTAGCCCCAAATGGAACGTTTTCGGAGCCTGGAAAAAATAGCCAAATCTAAAATCAGAACTTTATGGAACCCGTTGATTATATTAAACTGGCCGGCACCAAAGCAAAAGGTGGACGCCCTTATTTTTTTCAGGATCCCGCCGTAGAGCGCGTGCTGAACATCACCATGGCGGTTGCCGGGGAGCTGGCGGTCATGCGCGAAAGAATGGATACCCTGGAGCGCCTGCTCGCCGATAAAGGCCTGCTGGACCAGTCTGCTATTGAAGCGTATGTACCGGACGAAGCAGCAGGAGCCGAACGCCAGCAATGGCATGCCGAATACATCGCCCGGGTGCTGCGCATCGTCCAGCAGGAATTGGAAGCTATGGCACATCCTGAGCATAATATCCCCCTGGAAAAAATCGCGGACGAACTCGAATCTCTTTAAATTATTATGATGCCGGCAAGTACCGTCCATGATTTTTTTCAGGCAATCATCGCCAAAGATGCCGATGTGATCATGTCGTTTTATGACCCTTCTCCAGGGACTTATGTCATCCTGGAGGGTCCACGCCTGAGTACGCTCGGCTTTGACCGTATCAAAAAAGGATGGGGGGACTTTGTCCAATCCCCAATTTCCCTGGAATCCATTTTTTGGGAAGAAGGACCATTCTATGAAGAATCGGAGCAAATGGCCTGGGTGGCCGGAATCATCCGGCTGCGCGTGGTAATCAGGGAAAAGGTTTTCGAACAGGTTTTTCGGGGCTCTTTTGTCCTGAAAAAATCAGATGGCCGATGGGTAATCTGCCACGAACACGTCTCCGGCGCTTTACAAGATCCTTACGGAATCGGGGATTGGCTTAAGCAATAGAATATTCTTTGGCGGCTTGTGCCGCCAAAGAATATTCTATTAAGAGGCTGTCTCATAAGATAAATTTTTTGGGGTTGTGTAAAAAGTATTCCGCTATTCCGCCGCCTTCGCCGCCAAATCAAAAGCCGGGGGCTTTTACACAACCTCATCCTCGGAATCCGTACAAGATAGCGACGTTCAAAAAAGTACAATATAATGAGCAGAACCTCCTTCAATACCTTTCTTGCCGCGCTGGCAACGGCTTGTTGTGCAGCCTGCGGCGTTCCTTCCGCCAGTCGCTCTGCCGTTTCGGCGATCGAATTATTCAAAATCTATATCACCGGGGACTTTAACAATAGCCGTCAGGTGGAAGAGGAGCGAAGGCTCGGAAAACAGGAACATCCTTTCGCCGTGCATATTAACAGGATCGGGGATGAAAAAATTGCCGGGGCGCCTAAAAGAGCGGGTTTCTGGATTATAGAAGAGAGTTACTACACCTATCCGGATAAGCCTACGACCATCAACCACCATTTATTCTTCTTTGAGGATACCGGCAACAACTCCGTGCGCCTGTATGCCTACGAACTGCCCCCTGCTCTGCCCATGGAACAACTCACCAACAGCAACCCCAACCTTGTCCTTCCTTTTGCCGACCTCAAGATTTCCCCCCGCTTCAAACCTGCCGAATACCTTTTCGATGGAAAAGAGACTTTCACCATCCATGCGCCCAATACCTGGGACAACGGTATGACCTTCACCCTCATCGAGAAATTTACCCCCGGCCGCCTGGAGGTCATGGAACTCCTGGAAAAAGACGGTAAACGCCTGACAGCCTACGCTACACCAATTGTTTATGAACGGGTGAAGTAGAGACGCGCAATCGCGCGTCTCCACCGCAAGACACCGCAAGAATTAGCAGGTGTGGTAGAGACGCGCAATCGCGCGTCTCCACCACGTATAATGTAGGATTCCCATACCCATATATACGATGATCTTACCGACGGCGCCAAAATGCCGGGCGGGAGGAGACGCGCAATCGCGCGTCTCTACGCTGGTGATTGCAAAAATGCGATTGCGCATATTCCTAAAATTACGTAGATTTAAAAAAATAAAATGAGAGAGAAATTCCAAAATAAATATAGAATACCTTCTGCCCGGTTGAAGGGGTATGATTATAGCTCAAATGGATGTTACTTCATTACCATTTGCACAAAAAACAGGCAATGTTATTTCGGATCTATCGTCGAGGCGTGCGATTCTGGGTTGCCATATCATGACCCAACGGCACCGAAATATCCAATGGAGACCCACAATCGTTCATTTCAGTTACAGCCCACCATAATAGGGTAAATTGCTAATGAATATTGGAGAGAAATCCCAAAACATTATCCCTTTATTGAAGTGGACGAATTTGTGGTAATGCCAAATCATATACACGGAATTCTAATTTTTAATCGTGAGGATAAATTTGACTGGATACCGAATCAATTTGGTACTCAATCGCGAAATGTGGGTGCGGTTATTCGGGCCTTCAAATCCTCAACAAAAAGATATGCGAATCAAAAAAATGTTAACTTTGAATGGCAGTCCCGATATCATGATAGGATAATCCGAAATGAAAAGGAATTAAAGGCAATTAGACAATATATCTTTAATAATCCATCTAAATGGCAGAATGATGGATTGAATATAAGCCGCGTAGAACCGCAGAATTGGGCATCTTCATACCAAATCATTGAATACGAAACAGAACACCTGTTTAAATGATTGTAAGATAATGATAGAAAAAACAGCCAATTCAAGGATCTTGCTAGGATTATGCGTTGTATCGTTTTGTGTAGTCCTCCTCCTCCCATTACTCGTAAACGCCCAGATCACCCGACCCATCGGCATCAACTTGTCGTACGTGGCGGATTACTCCACCGAGCTGGTGTTCACAGATGCGTTCAAGCAGTGCAGGGAATGGATTTCTTCCAATGCAGATAATACCGGCCCCTGGGATACAGAGGTGAAAATCCCGCTTGGACCATCGGGGTATCCGCTGGAGATCCCCTACCGCAATGGGATCAATCCGCCACAAAAGGTGAAGACCCTCCTGATCTGGGACCTGTTCGAAGCGACACCCAGGGGGAAGTTCAGGCTAATCGTGAAGGGCAGTGGGCAGGTACAGCTTAACTTTGGCGCAAGGGGCACCTTCAACTGTCCGGTAGATACCCTGGTAGATGTGACGGGTGCAGTTTCTATTGAAATCACCCGATCCGATAAGGGCAGCCCGATCAACGATATTAAATTTATCCTGCCGGGCTATGTAAACAACTTCGCTACCCAGACCTTCACCCGGGAGCTTTTGCATTTCGTGAAAGACTTCCAGGTAATCCGCTTTATGGATTTTACCAATACTAATGGCTCTCCGATAAAAACCTGGGCAGAGCGTACGCCCGCCAACTACTATACACAGGCCAAATTTGGCGGGGCGGCCTGGGAATATGTGGTCCAACTGGCCAACGAGACCCGTAAAGATATCTGGATCAATATCCCACATAAAGCCGATGATGCGTATATCACCAACCTGGCAAACCTGCTGAAGCAATCCCTGCACCCGAATGCCCGGATTTACCTGGAGTACAGCAATGAAATCTGGAACAGTTTCTTCTCCCAGCACCAGGATTGTGCCGAGATGGCCCAAATGATCGGGATTTCAGGCCAGCCCTGGGAAAGGGCCTGGAAGTTTACGGCCAAGCGCTCGGCAGATGTGTTCCACCTGTTTGAAAAAGCCTTTGGCGGTACCCAGCGCCTGGTCAGGATTATTCCCTCCCAGGCTGCTAATAGCTGGCTGACCGAAGAATTGATCACTTTTTTCAATAACCCGCTTTTTAACCCCAACAGGGTAAAGGCCGATGCAGTAGCGATCGCACCTTATTTTGGAAATGAAGTCGCTGATGACCTGGTAGCGAAAGGCCTGGTCGCTTCGGTCACGGTATCACAAATTCTCCAGGAATTGAAAAAATCCATGGCTGATTCCAAAGCATGGATGGAAGAAAATAAACGGGTGGCAGATAAATACCAACTGAAACTCATCAGCTATGAAGGGGGGCAGCACCTGGTAGCGACCGGAGGTAATACCAATATCGAACAGTTGACCAAAAAGCTCATAGATACCAACAGGGATACCGCCATGCAGCAACTCTATTGCACCTATATGGATGATTGGTACAAGGCGGGCGGGGAGTTGTTCTGCCATTTTTCTTCAGTTCAGGGATATTCCGAATACGGTAGCTGGGGGATCATGGAACAACAAAAAGACACCCTGAATCCGAAATATCTTGCTTTCAAACGCTGTGTCTTTCCTTTCAACCAAACGACCACGAGCAGCAGGCTTTTGCCTGCCGAAGAAAGTGGGATTGTATTATTCCCTAATCCGACCAGCGACCGGGTATTCATTCAATCCGATGCAACGGTCCATCGGTTTCAGGTGTACAATGGACTAGGGCAATTGTTGATTTCCGGCCAGGATAATTCCATTGATCTTTCGCGGCTTCCCGATGGGTTGTTTTTGGTGAAAATCGCCCGCCAGGTGTTCAGAATTGTGAAAAATGGAGGGAAAGGTGGTTGAAAATATCCATAGACCATTACGCGACTCATTGCACAACCATTTCGAATGCCAAAATCGGAGCTGATAAAAAAACTCGACGCACTGGAGCGGGTCGCCACGGCTTCCCGCCTCCACAGGTTGCTGACGCGGCCATTCCGCTATGTCCATGCGATCTTGTTCCGGGAGCTCGTATATGCAAAGACCAAGCAGGGAAAGGAGGTCGTTTGCAGGACTTTTTTCGGCCAGGATATGCACGTACTGCTCCCCTCCAGCACCGATATCTACCTGACCGGCGGGAAGACCCACGAATCCGAAATCCGGCTGGCGAGATTTCTGATCCATTGTTTGAAGAAAGGCGATATCCTGGTGGATGCAGGTGCGCACTACGGCTATTTTACCCTGCTGGCCGCTCAACTGGTGGGCCAGAGTGGAAAGGTCGTTGCTTTTGAAGGGTCAGCGACAACGTTTAAAGTTTTACAAAAAAATACGGCCTCTTTCAAAAGTATCACTGCTCATCACCTCGCCCTTTCAGACACCGATGGCGAATTGGTTTTCTACGAATTCCCCAATCAATACGCCGAGTATAATGCATTGGACATCCAGCAATTCCGGCAAGATGCCTGGATAGGGGAGAACCCGCCACGGGAATACCGCGTCCAGGCCGTTTCCCTTGATGGATATTTAGAAAAGGCAAACCTTTCCCCGACAGTCATCAAAATAGATGTGGAAGGAGCAGAATACCAGGTGATACAAGGGATGGGACATTTTCTGGAAAAGGCCTCCCCGGTGGTCATTATGGAGTATCTTTCCGGCAAAAGATCAGGAGATACCTACCTCCGCGCAGAACAATTACTAACTTCGCTCGGATATACGCCTTTTGCCATTGACCGCTCCGGGGCTCTCCAGCCGATTGGATCCGCAGCAGAGTACATGAGCAGGAAGGGGTTGGAGTCGGATAATATCGTATTTTGCAAACATGTAGTTATACTTCGGGGAAATGAGGTTTAGCAGGTATTTGAGCCTACCCCCACCACCAGGGCGATGCAACAGGCTGGGTTTTCACAATCATCGCTCTTTGCCGGAAAAACCTGCGCAACGCCCCCGGGCCCATCCGGGTACCGCCGATGCCGGAAGCCTTGAAGGATTGTTTCTCCCCCTCATGGATAATGGCCGTCAGGGCACAGTCATTGATGCTGATGGCGCCGGCCTCGATTTTTCTGCCGATTTTTTCTGCAGCTTCCCAGGTAGAGGCAAAGACGGCGGCACTTAGGCCAAAGGGACTGTCGTTGGTCAGTTCCAGTGCTTCCTGCTCGTCTTTAAAGGACATGACCGGAATAATAGGGCCAAAGGTCTCTTCCTGCATAATCCGCATATCGTGGCGGACGTTGGTGAGTACGGTGGGCCTGAGCCATAGCCCGCCGCCATGCTGCTCGCAGGCAGGACTGCCGCAATGCAGGATCGCACCCTTCTCCAACGCATCCTGCAAATGGGCGTTGATAATGTCCGCCTGCCGCGCAGAAATAATCGGGCCGATTTCGCCGCTTTCCATGGTAGGGTAGGCGAGGCGGATAGCCCTTGCCTTGGCCGTCAATTTTTGTACGAATGGATCAAAAATACTTTCCTGGACGTACACCCGCTCGATCGAAAGGCAGGAATGGCCACAGTTGACACAACTGCCCCATAAAATAGACGAACTGGCCTGGTCGAGGTCAGCCCCCTCAAAAACGAGGGCAGGGTCTTTGCCCCCAAGTTCAAGAAAACACGGGATGAAATATTCCGCCGCCGCCCGGTAAACGCGTCTTCCTGTGGCAACGCTTCCGGTAAAGCAGATCAGGTCCACTTCCGGGATGAGCATGGCCCCGGTCTGCCCATCGCCTTCAATATACTGCAACACGCCGGATAATCCGGGTACTGCATCTATACTTGCCTGCAATGGCCCGATAAATCTGGGCGTAATCTCCGAGGGCTTGACAACGACGGCACACCCGGCGAGCAGCGCGGGAATAGCATCAATGATGGATAGCAGTAAAGGAAAATTCCAGGGACTGATCACCCCAACCAATGGATAAGGAACCGTATCCTGATGGATTTCAATGAAAGGTACACTGGTCTTGCGGGTGATTTTTTCGGAAAAAAAATCCCGGGCGATACCGCACCAGCGGTCAATACCCGAAAAAAGCAACTGCGCTTCCAGCAAGCTCTCGCCCTTTCGGCCGGTATCTGCACACAGTGCAGCCAAAAGTTCCGCCTGCCTGTCCTGGGCGGCCGCTTTCCACTGCTGCAAGGCATCTATCCTGGCTTCGATGCCGATCGCAGCCCATTCCGCCTGGTTTGTGCGCAGAATTTTGGTTTTGGCCTTAATTTCTGCAGATTCCGGTAAATTAAAACAATAATCTGCCGCTCCCGTACGCGGGTTACGCACTGCAAATGGTTGATTCAGGGACATCTCAGGTGGTTTTTATGTGCTCTGGCAATAAAGCAGGAAAAAGGATTTATGGGAGGAGTTGCAGGGCTTAAACAGATGAAATCCGGCCTTCCGCCTGCATTCTCGCAATAGTGGCCTGAAGGGTTTGAATAAAATGGGTGCGCTCAGGAGATTTCCCCAGGAGGTTATTTGCAGGATAGGCAGTATGCCCTGCATAGCTTTCGGCAAACAACTCATTGCGTTGCCTGGCGAGGTAGTTGGCCATACCCGGACGAAGGCGTGCGGCACGCAGACTATCGAGGTCAAGTGTAGCATTGGCGACCATACTTTCTCCCGGGCCGGCCTCGGCAAGGATATGCCCTTCGTAATGGACGATTTTAGAGCCACTGTCGGTAGAGCTCATTGGGATATCCGTCCCGCTGATACCAGCAGAATTGGCAGATACGGTATAGGCCATATTTTCGATGGAACGGGCCAGTTTGGCCACATTTTTCTGCGTCAGCAGGGGGCTTCCGGCTTCCGAGCTGGAGTGCAGGAATATTTCGGCCCCACGCATCATCAGGCAGCGTGCGATCTCGGGATAGAGGATTTCTTCCGAGGCGATACAGGCAAGGCGTCCGATTGCCGAATCTGCTACCGGGAATACGGCTTCCAGACCATAAACCGCGAGGTACTCGTCCCAGACATCGTGGGGTGTAGGGGCAAACATGGAATTCAGGCGGCGGTACCGGAGGATGACATCCCCATCCGGATCTATGATGAAACTGCTTTGGAAATAAAGTGCGGGAAAATGCGGGTCCAATTCATACGCGTTGCCACTAAGGAAGATTTGGTTGGAACAGGCAATTGCCGAAAGTGCCTGGAACACCGAATCTTTCGGTTCGAGACAGGCTTTTTCCTGCCATTGCGGTATGCTCTCGCCCATTGGAAAGCCAGTGAGGAAATATTCCGGTAAGACCACAAGGCGGAGGTCCTGTCCGATGAAAAGCCTGGAGGCACGGATTTGCCGCCCGATCCGCGTACAGGCAGCGAGCATACGCTCTGTTGCAGCCGAACGGGAGCTACAGCTATTGACTGCATCGCAGGTGATTTGCAGGGCGAGGGCTTTATAGCGCATAATCAGATAATTAATCGGTCCCGATCGGTTCGGCGAACTGCTTGTACTGCAGGTATTCGTCCAGTTGTTCAAGGACACGCTCGGCGAGGTACAGGAATTGCTCCTTTTCCTCGTCAGAGAGCTGGAAAAAGAGCATTTCATTGAGCGACCTGCGTTCAGGCTGCAGCCTGCCGACGAGTTCCGCACCCCGTTCGCTCAGCCCGAGGCGTTTCCTGCGGCGGTCTTCTTCATCTTCGATTTGTACAATTAGCCCTTTTTCCAACAGGATATTGAGGATATTGGAAACATTGGGGCGGGAAGAGTCCAGGGATTCGGCAATTTCCGAGGCCATGAGCGCTTTGTTTTGTGGGTTGCGCTGTAAATAGGGGATGTTGGGGTCGTTGGCGAGGTGGAGAAGGACCAGCCACTGTTGGGTGGAAATCCCCAGCTCCTGGCTGATAATATCCCGCCGCTTTTTGAGACGGTCGCCAAGGGTAATCAGGGTGAGGATCAGGGTCTCTTCTATGCGCTTCTCGATACGCATCTGCTGGGGTATGAGCAGATCTTTATTTTTCTTGGTTTGGCTCATGTTTGCTTTTTATTGCGGCCGCACGGTTTTTGGGGGGGTTAAAAAAGGTACGCTGATTGCCGCGATGATGCTGATTGCAATTAAAATCTGCAGGCCCTGGCCGTAATTTCCCTGTGCTGCACGCAACTGCCCGAGTACCAGAATACCCATAACGCCAGAGATCGTATCTACCATAGTCACCAGGCCAAGGATCTTGCCGTATGCTTTCCCTGCATAAAATCCAGCTACTAACAACTGGATCATCGTGAATGTTCCACTAAACCCAATTCCAAAAACGATGGCATACCCCCAGACCAGTCCGGGATAATCGCCCAGCAGGTAAAGGAATATTGCTCCGAGCGCAAGGTTAAGGGTTGCAGCGAACATAATGGTCTTTTTGGGATAATGGTCGCCGAGTTTCCCGAAAATGATTTTCCCTAAAATACTGCAAAAGAAAAAAGCACTCAATACCCCCGCAGAAGCAGGTAGCTTATCGCCAATATCTTTGAAATATAAGGCCTGGTGCTGAATAACCGCCACAATACAAAACCACATGCCCCCGGTAACGAGCATCAGAAGGTAAAACGAAGGGCTGCGCAGGGTGGATCCAAGCATAGGCCCTTCCGCCGCCTGGGCAACCTCCTTATTCACGCCGCTACTGTCCCCCAGTACTTTCCCGTCAGGCCCCAGGCCAAATTCAGAAGGGTGGTTCCGGATCAAAAGGGCTAAGGACCCGAACATACATACCCCGGCAATGGTACCCAATAATAGCAGCGCACCCCGCCACCCAAATGCCCCAATGCCCCAGGCAGCGATCGGGTTGAAAATCGTGCCGCCAAAACTGGAGCCGACAAGCAGTATCCCAACCGCAATACCCCTGTAACGCACAAACCACTTGGTCAGGATATACATGCTGGGGATAATTCCTCCCATCACGATCCCTAATGAGAATAGAAAATACACCGCAATCATCTGCCCAAGGTCCCGGATATAGGCGAAAGCAAAAAAAGCAGCCGTCATTAATAATATTCCGGTCAGCATAATCCTGCGCGGACTGCCCCGGTCAAGCAACAATCCGACAAAAGGCGAGATCAGGGCAACGGAAAAAAACAACATTTGTGCAGGGCGCGTGACCTTCGCCTGATCCCACCCAAATTCCTCCAGCAGGGCCGGATAAAAAATGGGCAGGGTGTTCAGGATAACCCCGTTGCTGATGACATAGCAGATGAAAAGCCCGCCCAGCAGCAGCCAGGCAAAATATTTTTTTCCCATAAGTTGAATCGGAGTTTCAAATTTTTGGCATTTTCGCTTCCGCGCTGATAAATTCCGTCTCAACGCGATCTAAGTTAAAGATATAAAAAGTTAACTGAATTAATTGTTTTTTCATAAAATTATTTTTTGATATGCAAGTATCCTGGAAAGGGGTGTACCCCGCCGTGACGACAAAATTCAAAGCAGATGGTTCCCTGGATATTCCGGGTTTTCTCCATAATATCCAGGCTCAGGTGGATGCGGGGGTGGCTGGTATTATCATCGGCGGCTCCCTGGGAGAGAGCAGTACGATTACCCATGAAGAACGCCTGGAACTACTCCGTGCAGCTTTAGACCAAACATCAGGGACAGTACCGGTAATCCTGAATATTGCCGAGGGGGCTACCCAGACTGCGGTGCGGCTTGCGAAGATGGCAAAAGCGGCAGGGGCTCACGGACTAATGCTGCTCCCGCCGATGATGTACCGCCCTACACCTTCGGAAACGGTGCGGTTTTTTAAAACGGTTGCGGCAAGTATAGATCTGCCCATCCTGCTCTACAACAATCCGGTGGATTACAAGACCGAAATCACCGTGCCGATGTTCGAAGATTTTATAGCACATGAAAATATACAGGCGGTGAAAGAGAGCACCCGGGATATTTCCAATGTGACCCGCATGCGTTCAGCTTATGGCGACAGGTTCAAGCTTCTTTGCGGCGTGGATACACTCGCGATGGAAGAATTACTCATGGGGGCAGATGGATGGGTGGCAGGCCTCGTCAATGCCTTTCCCGCAGAGACGGTAGCGGTTTATCGCCTTACAAAAAGTGGGCAGACAGAGGCGGCACTCGCCATTTACCGCTGGTTCCTGCCGTTGCTGGAACTGGATATTTCCCCCCAGCTCGTACAGAACATCAAACTCGCGGAAGCAATGACCGGACTGGGCAATGAACATGTGCGGCCACCGCGCGTCCCGCTGGAAGGAGCGGAACGTGCAAGGGTAATCGCGCTTTTGGAAAAACACCTGGCCGATCGTCCCGTACTTCCGGATTATTTGAACATCAAAATCAACGACTGATATGATCAACACTGCCAACCGGATTGGATACCAATCTGTCGCACAGGGCATGCCGACCCTTCAGTCGGTCAACCCGGTCAGCCGGGAAGTGCTGCCCGGGCACTTTCACGCAGCCACAAGGGAAGTGGTCAATGCTGCGATGGAAAAGGCGGTATCTGCTTTCCACGCGTACCGGTCTGTCGGGGCGGTGGGCAAGGCGGCTTTCCTGCGGGCAATCGCAGCCGAGATCGAGGCCCTGGGACCGCCCCTGATCGAACGTGCGATGGAGGAAAGCGGGCTGCCGGAAGCCCGGCTCCTGGGCGAGCGCGGCCGCACCTGCGGGCAGTTGCGCCTGTTCGCGGATTTCCTGGAAGAGGGGAGCTGGGTAAACGCAATCATCGAAACAGCGCTGCCTGAACGTCAGCCGCTGCCGCGGCCGGATATCCGCAATGTGTTACAGCCAATCGGTCCGGTCGCCGTATTCACTGCTTCCAATTTCCCCCTGGCTTTTTCCACCGCGGGAGGGGACACCGCATCTGCCCTCGCAGCGGGTTGCCCGGTAGTGGTAAAGGCTCATCCATCCCACCTCGGAACGAATGCCCTGGTTGCAGAGGCAATTCTCCGCGCTGCCCGTCGCTGTGATATGCCGGATGGTGTTTTTTCATCCCTTAATGATGCGGGTACGGAGGTGGCCCTTCACCTGGTACAACACCCTGCTCTCCGTGCCGTAGCATTTACCGGCTCGCATCAGGGTGGGATGGCTTTATTTCGTGCAGCACTCGACCGCACAGCGCCAATCCCCGTTTTCGCCGAAATGGGTAGTATTAATCCGATGTTCCTTCTCCCACTGGCCGTTCAGGCCAATGGTGAAGGTCTGGCCAATGCGATTGCTGCGTCTGTGACGCTGGGGGCAGGGCAGTTTTGTACCAACCCCGGGCTGATCGTCATTATGGAAGACGCCGCTGGTGTGGCCTTTGTCCGCACCCTGGCTGCGGCTATGGCACAGGTAGCCCCTGCCACAATGCTCAATAAGGGGGTTTTTGAAAATTATGAACAGCGGAAAGAAGCCCAATTTTCTATTCCAGGTGTTTCAGCGGCATATCCCTCAGCACACCGTATCGGGGACGATTGGAAAGGAAGACCCGCCCTGGCAACTGTTTCAGCAGAGGCTTTTCTTGCTGCGCCTGCCCTGCAGGAAGAAGTATTCGGGCCTTCGACGCTCGTCGTATGGTGTAAGGATAGAGCTGTGATGCAGTCGGTGGCTGCCAGCCTGCACGGGCAACTCACCGCAACGATAATGGGGGAAAATACCGAGCTGGGAGATTGGAAAGCACTTGCGGAAGTCCTGCAGGAAAAAGTGGGGCGTTTGCTGTTCAACGGCGTCCCTACTGGTGTGGAAGTCGGTCATGCGATGCAGCACGGGGGGCCTTTCCCGGCCACAACGGATGCGCGGTTTACATCTGTCGGCACGCAGGCAGTACGGCGCTTCGTACGGCCGGTGGCTTATCAGAATTGCCCGGACTTTTTACTGCCGGATGCGCTGAAAGATGGTAACCCTTCCGGGATTTTCCGGTTTTTTAACGGTAAATGGGGCAAAGAATGAAAAAATCTTTTTTTTGTATTGATGCTCACACGTGTGGCAACCCAGTGCGCCTGGTTGCCGGGGGCGGACCCTTGCTCAAAGGGGGCAGCATGATGGAACGGCGCCTGCATTTCCTCGAAGAATTCGATTGGATCCGAAAAGGACTCATGTTTGAACCCCGTGGCCACGATATGATGTCGGGGAGTATCCTTTATCCTCCTGTGGATCCGCAGAACGATATTGGTGTTCTTTTTATCGAAACGAGCGGCTGCCTGCCTATGTGCGGGCATGGTACGATCGGTACGGTCACGATTGCCCTGGAGGAAGGCCTGGTCGTTCCAAAAGTGCCCGGTAAGCTACGCCTGGAAACGCCTGCGGGAATTGTACTGGTCGAATATGCCGCCGAAAACAGGAAAGTGCAGTGGGTCCGGCTGACGAATATCCCTTCTTTCCTTTACCGTACTGATCTGGAGGTAGAGTGCCCTGATCTGGGCACCCTGACTGTTGATGTAGCGTATGGAGGGAATTTTTATGCCATCGTTGACCCGCAGCCTAATTTTCCGGGTATAGAGCAATATACGGCAGCAGATTTAATCCGCTGGAGCCCGGTGATTCGCCGCCGCCTCAACGAAAAGTTTGCTTTCCAGCATCCCGAGAACCCGGCTATCCGTGGGCTTAGCCACATCCTTTGGACAGGTAAACCGCTCTCGGCTGATGCCCATGCCCGGAATGCAGTCTTTTACGGAGATAAAGCGATTGACCGATCCCCTTGTGGTACAGGTACTTCCGCCCGGATGGCACAATGGGCGGCCAAAGGGAAGCTCGATATCGGCGACGCTTTCGTCCACGAAAGCTATATCGGGAGCCAGTTTGTTGGGCGGGTTGAAGGAAAGACGCATTGCGGAGGGTATGAAGCGATCATCCCCTCTGTCCAGGGCTGGGCAAAAATCACGGGGTACAACACGATTTTTATTGATCCGGAGGACGACCCCTACGCGTACGGTTTTCAGGTCATTTGACAGCGGAATGGCCGGATGTAAAGCGTTCCTCCCACCCCCTGGGGTCGTGTTTCCAATCGGTGAGCAGGGCTTTTTCTGCATCGGAGATGTAGCCCATGTCCAGGGCTTTTTTTAGCAGGGCATCGTAGTTGCTCAGCGTAGCGAGTGGGCATTCGGCGGTCTGAAATGCGTGTGCGGTTTCAGGAAATCCATAATTAAAAATCGCGAGTACTCCGGAGATTGTAGCCCCGGCCTCGCGCAGCGCCTCCACCGCTTTCAGGCTACTGCCACCAGTAGAGATTAAATCCTCGACTACGAGGACGGTAGCGCCCTCGGCAAGCTCGCCTTCGATCAGGTTTTGGCGCCCGTGGGATTTGGGTTTGTCGCGCACATAAACAAAAGGCAGGCGCAAGCGGTCGGCCAGCAAAATGCCATGCGGGATTCCGGCGGTGGCGACGCCGGCTACGGCGGTGAATGGGGCGAAAGCAGCAGACTGCCGCACCAGTGCCTCCACAACGTGATCCCTGGAACCCGGGTGGGAGAGGATACTGCGGTTATCGCAATAAATAGGGGACCGCATGCCCGATGCCCAGGTAAATGGCTTTTGCGGGCTCAGTTTAATTGCTTTTATTTGCAGCAATATGCCCGCAATTTCATTGGCAATTTCCATGTTCTTTTTGGCAAATGTATAAAATCTATATCAACGAAACACCGCTTTATCTGCTGCAATCGGGCGCCGGGCTTATTGAACAGCTCCAGGCACAGGGAAATGTGCTGATCAGCCGCTATTCCGGAAAGATCAAAACCCTGCCGAATTACTTCGATATGCTCGAAAAAACCCGGCGCTATGCCGCGGTGGTGCTATTTACCGATGACTTCGGTAATCTGGAAAAGGACTTTTTCCATTGCTTTCAAAAGGTGGAAGCAGGTGGTGGCGTGGTCGTTGCTCCGTCCGGAAAGGTGCTTTTCATCCACCGCCTGGGCCACTGGGACCTCCCCAAAGGTAAAATTGACCCAGGAGAAGATCCACCAACTGCCGCGTTGAGGGAAGTCCGGGAAGAAACAGGTATCAAAACGCTCCGTCTGGGTGACCCACTTCCAGCAACCTACCACACCTACAAAACCGCTTCCGGCAAACGCATGCTCAAGGTCACTTTCTGGTTTAAAATGTATGCGGAAGAACAGCCGCTGTATCCGCAAGCCGAGGAGGATATTACAGCGGCCGTATGGGAGTTCCCGGAGACTATCCTATCCCAGGGGAATATTCCCGTGTACCGGAATATCCGGGATATTTTGGACGGGGACGGGAGCCTCGCTCGTGTTTAGGCCTGTTGGCGTAGTAAGGTCAAAGTCAAAATTATATTGATCACCCAGCCTCATAGGGGTAAAAAAATATTCTGGGGGTTTGTAAAAAGACGAGGCTGTCTCACAAATCCTTTGGCGGTGAAGGCGACAGAGTACTTATGAGACAGCCGCTAAATTTTTCTGGGGGCTGTACCGTAAATCCTTTTTTTAAACGCGGATGCTATCCATTTTGCGAATCAAAATGGATAGCATCCGCGTTTAAAAAAAATTTATCCTGCCGCCAAAGGACATTTTTGTATCAGAACCCTTGGAAGGGCTTTTCGTACGGCCTTTAGAAATAACTCAGGAGAGAATCTATTTTTCCGTAAATTGGAGTTTAAAAATTGTTTTATGCAAAAATTTATGCTTCTTTTTCTGGCATCGGTCGCCTTTTCCAGCATTACTGCACAAAATACAAGCGTTAAAGCCCTTGTCGGCGGTACGCTGATTGACGGCTTTGGAGGAAAGCCTATTCACAACAGCGTTATTATCGTAGAGGGGGAGCGTATAAAAGCAGTGGGCCATCAGGGCAATCTCGCAGTGCCGGAAGGCGCTGAGGTGATTTCCACAGAAGGTATGAGCGTAATGCCCGGGCTTTGGGACATGCACGTTCACCTCATGATCAATGGGCACAGCGATTATGCGCACTGGGATTCCACCTATCTGCCCCTGCTGGCCGATGTCATCATGCCATCCTCTGCGCATCAGTTGCTGATGGCCGGGGTGACCGGGGCCCGCGACCTGGGGGCACCGCTGGAAGCGAGTATCCGGGTACGCGACCGCATCAACAAGGGCGAGATCCCCGGGCCGACGATGTTTATGTCGGGGCCTTTCTTACAGCATAAACCTTATCCCGGTACCGAAGCCTTCCGCTGGGGTGTCAACGGCATCGCAGATGCGCGGGCAAAAGTCAAAAAGCTTGCAGATGCCGGCGTGGACTGTATCAAGCTGATTGACCAGGATGAAATGACCATGGACGAGGTGAAGGCAATCGTGGACGAAGCCCATAAATACGGGTTACCGGTGGTGGCCCATGCCCATCGCCCGGAGGAGGTGCGGCGTGGACTTGAGGCCGGGGTAGATTGCTTCGAGCATACCGGTCTGTCTTCCGCACCGGAATATCCTGAAGATATCATTGACATGATCGTAGAGCGCACGGCCCAGATGAATAAAGGCCCCCTGTACTGGACGCCAACTGTGGAAGGCCTTTTCAACTACGAATACATGCGCGACAATCCGGAAAAACTCGACAACGACTGCTGGCACCTCGGCCTTCCGGATTCCATCGTCGCAGATATTAAAAATTCGATCCGTTATCCCAGCAGGATGGCCTATTTTCAGCTAAACCCTATTCGCAAACCCACCCTGGAGCGCAAAGTCAATCAGCTTAAATCCGCCGGCCTGGTATTGCTGATCGGCACGGACAGTGGTATCCCCATGAAGTTCCATTGCCAGAGTACCTGGAACGAACTGGATGTATGGGTCAACCAATTCAAGTTCGACCCGATGTACGCGATTAAGGCGGCGACCTACTGGCCTGCCAAGGCAATGGGAGCGGATAAAGACTACGGGACGATTTCCGAAGGGAAATACGCGGATATCATTGCAGTCCATGGGGACGTATTGCGCCACATCGCATTGCTACAAGATGTGGATATGGTGATGAAACATGGGAAGCAGGTTAAGTAACAAGACGGATCAGCGGATCAGCTGGATATCCCCTGAATACCCTTCGGTTATTTCATCGAGAAAGCGAATGCGCGCTATATAGGCGTAAGGTCCTTCCGGTGCAGCTTTGCCATGGACGCTGCCGTCCCAGCCAAGGGATGGGTCGTTCGGAGGGAAATCGAGGCGTTCAAAAACGATCCCGCCCCATCGGTCAAAAACCAGGAGTTGCTCAATCCGTTTCACATTGGGGATACCCGCAAAAACGGTAAATAAATCATTTTTCCCATCGCCGTCAGGGGTAAATGCATCCGGAATAAAGATTCTTCGGATTTTATTGACTTTTATAAAGAGGGAGTCTGTCGCGATGCAGTTTTTATCCGAGCGGGTATAAACAGACAGCATTCCGGAGCTGATGGGCAGCCATTCCAGCATAGCACAATTGGGGCAGTCTATTGCGGGCGTGTATTGCCAGCGATATTCCAGGACTGGCCGGTTGCTCAGGGCGCTAATATTAACCGTCTCCCCTAAATCCACTTCCAGGTTTTGTCCAATATCCACTGTAAATGGCAAAGGATTTTCCAGTGCCGCTACAGTTTCGAATGAGCATCCATTGCGGTCGGTGATACGAATGGTATGGTTGCCGGCATTTAGTCCGTCTATGCGTTGAACGTTGCCTAGCTCCCTGCCATTGGCGATAAGCGAAAATGGGGGATTGCCCCGCAGAATGCGGTCAACAGTAACCGACCCTCCGCTGGGTGCGTCGCAGGTAGGCCCTTTGAGGGTAAGATCGGCGGAAATAAGGGGGTCAGGAACAACAGTAAGATTCAGGGTTACGATACTATCGCAGCCGATAACCGTTTTCAGGCTATCCACATACACTCCGCTGGCCGTGAACTGTTGATTTCCGAGGCGATAGGCCAGCCCCTGGCAAATGGTGTCCGCAATCGTATAAAATTTTGGTACGACATGTACAATTTTGATATTGGACACAATCCGGCATTTGGAATTTTGTAAATTTTGTACACTGTTGGCGATCAGATAGCGGTAATAGTAATAACCTCCTGAAAGCCTGGTGTGGGTATAAATGGAATCCCTTGCCCCTGGAATATCCTTCCATTGGGCGCCCCCGTCAACGCTTTCCTGCCATTGGATTTTTGGGGAGGAGTACTCATCTCCGATGACGGTCGCTTTGAGTGCAATAGGCGAGCCATCTTCGCAGATATTGGCAATTTCGGTAGGTAGGATAAAAGACTTTGGCCCACATGCCCGGAAAGAGATATTGTCGAGTGCGAGGTCATTGCCATTACCTCCCGGGGCATTATTGCGAAGGGCCAGGGTGACAGATGTCTGCCCGGGAGCAGTGGTAAATACAAAACCATAAGTGTTCCAGCGTTCGTTCTCTGGCACATTACCGGTCGTCAAGGCTTCCTTTCCGTCAATCAGAAAAGAGACGTTAGGTTTTATTTTGTTTTTTCCGGCGGGAATCAGGTTGAAAACATCCACAGAAAACTCAAAGCGGGAATTTTCACAAAGCCCATCTACTTTTTGTTCATAGAAAAGCCCTGGCTGGAAGCTGGCGTTCACGACCATCATGTAGCCGTTGGGGTCCTGGCTATTGTCTTTCACCCGCACCCAATCAAACGCAGATGCCCATTTGCGCATATCATTGGTAATCGTATAAAAGCCGTCGTTTGGGGGGGCCTGGCGGGTGTAGGCATATCCCGGCGCAATACGCGGGTCGTCGGGCAGGATGTTGACAAATCCGGAGCCGAAATCCCCTGCGGTGAAAATATTCTCACCGAGGTTGCCGCTACAGGTCGCTGACTGGCCCAGCGCCGGTTCCCGGTGGGCGAGTAAGGCGAGCAGGAGCATACACGACAGGTTTAACCGCATATCATACCTTCTGATCTATTTGCTCATTTTCATGTAATCCACGGTCAGGTTGCACAGCATACGGACGCCGAGTTTCATGCCGCTTTCGTCTATGTAGAAGTCGGGCGTATGGTGAGGGGCTGATTCCGTGGGGTTTTTCCCTTTTGGCATACCCCCGAGGAAGAGGAAGAGTCCCGGGATTTTATTGGCGAAAAAGGAGAAATCCTCTGCTCCGGTCACTGCGCGGGTCAGGACGACGTTGTCCTCCCCTGCGACCCGTTTCATAGTAGGGCCCATTGCCTGGGTGAGTTCCAGGTTGTTGAAAGTTACGGGAACATAGCGTTCAATTTCTACAACGGCCTTTGCCCCTGAGGCTTCCGCGATATTAGTGGCTGTATGGCGGATTTTTTCGTGGATGATGTCCTGCATTTGTGGGTCAAGGGTGCGGATAGTGCCCACCAACTCCACTTCTTCCGGGATAATATTGTTCCGCACCCCACCGGATATTTTCCCCACGCTGATTACTGCAGGCTCCCGGGTCAGTTCGGTTTGCCTGGAAACGATCATTTGAAGCCCCAATACAATCTGTGCCGCTACGGTGACCGGATCAATTCCCGTCCAGGGCGTTGACCCATGGGTTTGTTTCCCTTTCACGGTAATCACGAAGCGGTCGGCAGCTGCCATAGTGCCACCTGGTTTGAAGCGGATCATTCCCACTTCTGTCTGTGCGTTGATATGTAACCCGAAAACGACATCGGCCTTGGGATCATCCAGTACGCCTTCTTCGACCATAAGCCCGGCCCCACCTTTTTCACCAGGAGGTGCGCCTTCCTCTGCGGGTTGGAAGATGAATACAACGGTACCTTTCAGTTGGCTTTTCATATTGACGAGGATTTGAGCTGCACCCATGAGCATAGCCACGTGGGTATCATGGCCGCAGGCGTGCATTACCCCAACTTCCTCGCCTAGGTATTCGCCACGGGCACGGGATGCAAAAGGCACCGGCGTGCGTTCTGTGACCGGAAGTGCATCCATATCGGCACGGAGTGCCACTACCGGACCTGGCCTGCCCGTGCGTAGGATTCCGATTACCCCGGTTATCGCTATACCGGTTCGCACCTCAAGGCCAAGTGACTTGAGATGTGCCGCAATCTTTTCAGCTGTTTTGAATTCCCGGTTGCTCAATTCCGGGTTCTGGTGGAAATCCCGTCGCCACTGGATGACCTGTGCTTCCAGTTGATCGGCCATTCGGTCAATATCGGGGTAGGCGCCATTTTGGGCTTTGACGAAGGAAAAGCAAGCCAGCAGGAATCCTGCTAAGAAAAGGTTTTTGTACATTGGGCAAGTGCTTGTGTGGTATTCAAAATTATGCCATTCAAGGTTCAAATCGCTGGATGATAGACGGACTTAACAGGATATCAGAAATTGATTGCTGCTTCCGGCTCAAATGAAATCCTGTAAGGGTATTACGGTAGCGCTAATCTTTTTTCAGTTCGGCGTAATACTGGTAAAAGTGCGGAATTGTTTCGATGCCTTTGAAAAAGAAAAAGAGCCCATAGTGTTCATTGGGTGAGTGGATGCTATCGGTATCCAGCCCAAAGCCCATCAATACAGTTTTGACCCCCAGGATATTTTCGAAAAGGGCGACAATAGGGATGCTGCCTCCTCCACGTTGAGGGATTGGTGCTTTTCCGAATGTCGTTTCCATAGCCTTATGGGCGGCCAGGTATTCGGGGGTATCTGTGGGGGTGACTACGGGGTAACCTCCATGGTGATAACGTACCTGGACTTTCACTGACGGCGGGGCAATCGTTTTGAAATGCGCTGCAAACAGCTCCGTAATTTTTTCCGGATCCTGATGGGGGACCAGGCGCATACTGATTTTGGCGAAAGCTTTTGCCGGCAGGACTGTTTTTGCTCCTTCCCCTGTATAGCCGCCCCATATCCCGTTGACATCGAGGGTGGGGCGGATGGCAGTGCGCTCCAGGGTAGTAAAGCCCGCTTCGCCATGGACCATCCGGATATCCAGTTCTTTTTTGTAGGCTTCCTCATCATAAGGGGCCTCGTTCATGGCCTTCCGTTCTGCCGGGGCAACTACTTCTACGTCATCATAGAATCCGGGGATGGCGATGTGGTTGTTTTCGTCGTGCAGGGAGGCGATCATCTTAGCCAGGATGTTAATCGGGTTGGCGACGGCACCGCCGTAAAGGCCGGAATGAAGGTCGCGGTTGGGCCCCTGCACTTCTACTTCCACATAACTGAGCCCGCGCAGGCCGACGGTGATCGAAGGGACATCGCGCGCGATCATGTGGGTATCGGATACAAGGATGACATCGCACTTCAGCCGCCCGGCATGGGCTTTGAGGAATCCTTCCAGATTTGCGGATCCCACTTCTTCTTCGCCTTCGATCATAAACTTGATATTGCAGGGCAGAGGGCCATTGGCGCTCATCGCTTCAAAAGCTTTGAGGTGCATAAAGAACTGCCCTTTATCATCTGCTGAACCCCTCGCGAAGATAGCGCCTTCGGGGTGAAGAGGGGTTTTTCGGATTTCAGGTTCGAAAGGCCCTGTAGTCCAAAGGTCGAGGGGGTCCGGAGGCTGTACGTCATAGTGGCCATAGACCATGACAGTCGGCAGGTCGGGGGCAGTGATTTTTTCGCCATAGACTACCGGATGCCCTCCAGTCTCGATGATTTCTACACGATCGGCACCCGATTTGCGCAGGCTTTCGGCGACATATTCGGCAGCCCTGCGTACTTCCCCTTTGTAAGCCGGATCTGCACTGATCGAAGGGATACGAAGGAGTTCAAGGAGTTCTTCGAGAAACCGCCCTTTGTTTTCGTGGATGTATTGCTGGACAGGTTGCATAGTCGTTAACTTTTTTTGATGAAGGTAAGAATCTTATTGAAAGCATATTCGACAAATGCTGTGAATCGGCCATTTTTTTTAGCTGGGGTTGGGGTGGTGTGAAAAGCCTCGAAGCGGAGTAAATATATTCTGCCGCCGAATTCCGCCAAAGGGCTTTCGGGGCAGCCGCCAAAGCACTGGTGAGACAGCCTCCAAATGTTATTTGGCAGCGTGGCGGGATAGGTTTACATCAGGTATTGGCGCAACAAAGTTTCCACTTCATCTTCCTGAAGATTAGTTAGTAATTTTCCTGCGTGGGCAAACGCGATTTGCCCGGTTTCTTCTGAGACCACGAAAGCGGCCACTCCAAATTTTTCGGTAATCCCTACCGCAGCGCGGTGGCGCAGCCCGGCAAATTTTGGCAAATCATTATTTTCGGAAATCGGCAGGATGCACCCTGCTGCGATGAGCCGGCCCCGCCGTACCAGTAGTGCCCCGTCGTGTAGTGGACCCGTTTTTTGAAAAATACTCTCTACCAGCAGCTCCGAAATTGCAGCGTCCAACTCGGAGCCTGTGGAGGTCACTTCATCCAGAATAATATCCCGGGTGAGGACAATCAGCGCACCGATTTTTTGACGCGAGAGCCGCAACATAGCATTTTTAAGGGCACGGAGATAAATCTCCCTGCCCTCGGACACATCCAGGCTGCTGCCCAGCCATCTGCCCAGGAAATCGAGGCGACTGCGAAGGGTGTTGTTGCCGAGATAAAACAAAAATCGCCGGATCTCCTGCTGGAATACGATTACAATAATAATCATCCCGACGCTGACGAACTGCCCCAGGACCGCCGCCAGTAAATCCATCTCCAGCTGGTTGACGATCCCCCAAATCATATAGATGACGAGTAAACCTACAAAGATGTTAAAGGCTACGTTGCCCCTTAACAGACGGTAAATCTGGTACAACAGCCAGGCTACGATCAGGACGTCCAGGATATCCCAAATCCTGATGGGCAGAAAACCAATCTTGAAAAGTAAAGTCATTCCCATTAAATGCAGTATCGCGAATTGCAGGAGAATCTGCGCCAGAACAAAGGGCGGTCTCGCATTATTTTAGCCCCTCATGCGGCAAATGACTTACACAACAGCTCCTGTTTTTCCGAAAGCGTCGTTTTGTTGGGGGAAAGATAGCTTATTTTGACAATATTTACCCCGTGTCGGTTGCATGTACTTTGATTATTCGTATCACGCTGAAGCATAATAGGTTTTTAATGACGGTAAGCAAAAAAAAAGACTTTAAAAACCATCATTCATGTTAAGGCACAATATTTGATAATAAAAATACTTTATATTTGTTGTAACATACCGGAAAATACCGGTGGATCGCTTTTGAGAGGGCAAACATTAAATTTACTAGAGAAAGTCCGGCAGCAAACCTGCCGTTGCCCAATGTTTTTGATGAGTCCGGCTAAATCTATTTTAGGCTTATGAGAAAAGGGTTATGGCTTTCGGCTATTATGTTCGCTGGTGTATATACCCATATGGCTTACGCCCAGGGTGAAATACGCACCAATGAAAAAGGGGAGAAAATCATCGTTCTTCCCGATGGCACCTGGCAATTGTTCGGCCAGTCGCAAGGGGGTAAGGATTATCCTAAATCCGATGTGGAAATCGGCACGCTGAACGTTCCTGTCCGCTTAACAGAGGAAGATGCCCTGCGCATTGCAACACGCAGGACACAACTTGCGCGGGATGCCGCTGCGATTGCTTCCAACCGTGAAAAACAAGCTACGCTCCAGCGCGAACGCATTGAAGCGGAAATTCAGAAAACTGCATCCACTTCTACGGTCCAGGGCCCGGATGCCCAAAGGAATACGCTGCGCCTCAACGCCGCCCGTCAGAACGAAATCGAGGCTAAAAATGAAGCAGTACTTGCCCGAAAAGAATTGGAAATCGCAGAAAATGCGGCCAATTCAGGGAATTATCTGCAGCAACTCAATAAGGTACAATCCGGCAGGCAAAGCCAGCTGGTATTGCCTAAAGCCGATGAGCTGGTCCAAACTTATGCACCGGCTTTCGTGGCTGCTGCCAATCCGGGCTATGCCCTCGATACGGACTTTAAACAAGGTCTGGCTGCAAGGGCACCAGGCAACTCCTGCGCGTTTACGTTCAATGGAATGGACGAGTCCGGCGGCAGGTGGCGCAAAGAACTCCGCAAAGAGCTTTTATTTACCTATACCCACGAACACCTCCGGCTCTTTCTTAAAGACAGGGAATATCTCCGTTGTGAGGGTTTTATGACTTCTTCGGGGGGCTTCCGCTCCCTGGTACTCGAATTTACTTTCGTTTATCCCAATGCCCGGGAGGCTTACGGATTCATCGAAAAGGGCAGTATCCTTACCCTGCGCCTCCTGAATGGCCAACATGTGAACCTGGCTTCCGGGTCTATGGCCAAAGGCAGCTATGATACCCGCCGGGAAGAACTCACCTATCGCGTGGAGTACCTGATTGACCAGGGCGTCCTCGGCCTGCTATCGGCCAGCGAACTGGATGCAGTAAGGGTGTTCTGGAGCTCCGGCTATGAGGAATACCCCGTTTATAACCTCGATTTTTTTATGAAACAACTGTCCTGCCTGGATAAATAGCTTACTGCGATAGTTCAGTGTAGTGCGAAATTGAGCCATTTTTAGCCAGGGGTCGTGTGAAAAGTCCTGTCGCTGTACCCGGCATAAAATATTACATGGGAATGATGGAAACCGAAGACCAGCAGCAACTGCCTGTGCAAATGCTCGGACTCAAACTGCCGACCGATCCCCGTTGGGTGAACCTTGCAGAAATGTCCCTGGAGGATATCCTTACCGATCATGCTTACTGCGAGCAAAAAGCGGCGACCTCCTGTATCACCCTGATCCAGGGCTACCCCGAAAAAGAAGAAATGGTGCGCGAACTTGCACCAATCGTTACAGAGGAGTGGGGCCACTTCCGCCTCGTATTGCAGGAACTGGAAAAACGCCACCTGAAACTGGGTAAGCAACGCAAAGATGAATATGTTAACCGCCTGCTGGATTTTCAATTGAAAGGTGGATCCCGCGAAGAACGCCTCCTGGAAAAACTCCTGGTCTGCGCATTAATCGAAGCCCGCAGCGCAGAGCGATTCCGCCTGCTTTCCCTCTATATCCAGGATGACAAACTAAAGGATTTTTATCACAAATTTATGGTCTCCGAAGCAGGCCATTACCGCCTGTTCCTCGATCTTGCACGCCTGTACTTTGATGAAAACCGCGTGCGCACACGCTGGCAACAGTTTCTGGAATACGAAGCCGGAATTATGAAAGACCTGGAGCTGAGGGGGGATCGTATGCATTAGAATTTCCGCAAAGAAACAATACGGCAGATAATAAGCTCCGGGTCCGCCGTAGGATCCCCACCCATCGCCATAATGCCCGGTCCGACCTAGTATAAACGTCTGAAGAATACATATCCGTCTTTCCGGTAAAGCTCCTCGATATGCGCATACCCCGAGAGCTGGCCGGCATCCCGGTGCTTCGCGATGATATATACGGTCTTATCGGTTTCCCCAAATAACAGCCAGTCTTCCCTACTGCTTGCCGGGTGCGCCGATGCGCTTTTCCCCGAATAAAACAGCAGGCCAGGTGCTTTAAAATGAAAAGGAAGCACATAGCAGTCTTCTCCGGATTTGGAGCGGGCAAATTCGATTGCCGCGCCAGTAGCATTCCTGACCGTTACGGGTAGCAGGGTTATAGTGGCCATCAGAGAAAAGGCAGTAAATGCGGCGAATAACCAGCTAAATGCCGACAGGGCCGCACCTTTGCGCAGGTACCACCATGCAACCGCTCCCAGGACAACCAATCCTGCTCCCGGAACAATACCCGGCAAGCCCACAGGCCGCGGCACTGCTGTGGATATCCCAGACAACTTTCCCATCCCCAGGGCGACAATTCCAGCCGGGTATCCTGTCAATGCCCAAAAGGTGCCCAGGACAGCGAATATCCCCCCTATTGCAATAATGGTAATGCGTAGCCAGCGTTCGAATACCTGCCGGTTATCGAGTATCTGATATACCGCCCATGCAGAAAGAAAGGAGAGGGGGAAAAATGCCGCGAAGGCATCGTGGGGCGTCTTTGCACTGCGTAGGGTGTAGAAAATCAGTACCGTCCATAACATCATCTTCATCCAGCGCCGAAAATCATTTTGTTCAAAATGCTCATGGGTTTCGTTTTCCTGGTTTTCGGGGGTCCGGTATCGTAAGGCCTGGATCGCAAAAAGCGAAGCGGGAAAACAACCCAGTATGAAAACAATCAGGTAAAACCCCCAAAATTGACGCAGTCCCTCCGGGGCTACAGAAAAAAGGCTCCATTGGTTAGCAGGGATGGCCATAACGGCATCCGGCCCGTTCAGGACGCCGTCCACACTGAGCCAGATCAAGGGGATAATTGCTGCAAGGGAAAAGAAAAGGAAAAATTGCTGCACGCTGATGTAAAAGCGCAGGTTTTTATATAGCCAATAGATCCCCAGCACGATGGCAGGCAATATTACCGCCTCCGGCCCGCGCAACAGGGAGGCGAGCCCGATAAAGACCCCGCCGCTATACAGGTACCAGGAAACGGGCCAGCGGAGGTGAACCCCGGAACCCATACTCTTCCAGTAGAAAAAGATGAGGTGTACAAGCCCAAGGAATATCAGGAGCCCCGACCAGGGGGCTTCTATCCCCGATCTGAAAAGAAATACCGGAAGCAAACCCGATAAAAAAGCAGCGACCCAGAGCATGCCAAACCGATGGTCGTACAGGCGTGCCCCGAGCTTATACAACATCACCATCGTAAGAATACCACAAATTGCATTCGGCAAGCGTATGGCAAAAGCACCCGGGCCAAACAACCATAAACAGAATGCTTGCATCCAGGATAAAAGGGGCAGCCTTTCCCATGCCGGCACGAAGTCGAATCGGGGGCGTACAAAGTCTTTGGCCACAAGCATTTCCCGTGCAATTTCAGCAGAAAATGCCTCTTCGACTTCCAGGAGATAGGTCTTTCCTAAAAGTGGAAGCAGGACAATGGCAGTAATCAGCGCGACCTTTCCCGATTTTCGGAATGCTTCTTTCATGCAACACTTTGATTACAGCTTTATTTTCTACCCCATTTGTCGAGTTGCCGGAGCAGGGCATTGAAATCTTTTGGAAGCGGGCTTTCGACTTCTATCCGTACTTCGCTGACGGGGTGGATGAATCCAAGGCGCCAGGCATGCAAGGTGAGTCGCTGCATCAATGGCTTTTCTTCTTCGAATTTGCCCAGGTGGAAGTTGCGGAGCTTGATTTCGGAAAGCATAAGGCAGTTCCGCTTGCCATACAGGGGATCCACCGCCAGCGGATGCCCGATACTGCTGAAATGGACCCTGATCTGGTGGGTACGGCCTGTTTTGATATTGGCTTCCACCAGGCTAAAATTGCGGTAAGTATCTAAAACGCGGTATAAGGTGAGCGCAGCCTTGCCATTGGGGGTAACGGCCATTTTGCCGCCAATGGATGGATGAGGGCCAATAGGCTTATCTATCGTTCCACTTGGAGGTGCCGGCCTGCCATCCACGAGGGCGACATAGTACTTGTCCACCTGGCGCCCGGTGAATTGCATACTGAGGTGCCGGTGCGCTGCTTCTGTTCGCGCGAAGCAGATCAGGCCGCTGGTCTCCCGGTCGAGGCGGTGAACGACCATTACCTGTCCGTACTGTTGCCTTAATCTCCCGAGCAGATTGTCCTTTAGGGGGTCGAAACGTTCAGGTATGGAGAGCATTCCGGATGGTTTGTCCGCAATCAACAGGGCATCGTCCTCGAAAAGAATACGCACTTCGTTTTTCATGGCTGGATGAGTTCACTGAACCGCTTTTTCCCCCGGAAGTAAAAGTCCAGGGCAATACTTCCGGCATAAACGCCGGCTTTCCTTGGAAAATTGCTGATCCGGTGCTTCAGGATCAGTTTATTATACCGCTGGCGGTTGAGCAACACCTGGCCAATGCTGGGGATAAATTTCAGATGGGCTTTCATAATTGCCCCGATATGACCAAACCTACCCTGGGCCGCGAATAAAAAGGAAGCGGCAACATCGAGCAGGAAGCGCAGCGGTATAAGCCAAAGCAGTTTTGTGACCGGCTCATTCTTTGTAATGGTAAAAAGGGTATTGCGAAAGTTGAGATAGGTTTTGAACGGGCTGAGGTAATCTAGGGTCCCACCACCAACGTGATAAACCACTGACCCCGGATGTACGACTACCTTGTATCCGGCGCGACGGAACCGCCAGCACAGGTCAATTTCTTCGGCATGGGCGAAGTAAGTCCCATCGAACCCTCCAAAGTTGTGAAATAAATTACCACGTACCACGAACGCCGCGCCACTGGCCCAGAAGACTTCCTGAACGCTGTTGTACTGGCCTTCATCTTTTTCTACCTCGGAAAGGATGCGCCCCCGGCAAAAGGGGTATCCCAGGAAATCCATCCAGCCACCGGAGGCGCCGGCGTATTCGAACAGCGACTTGTCCCGCTGCGCACGTATTTTGGGCTGTGCCGCAGCAATCGTTTTGTCCGCTTCCATGAGTTTGATGATCGGCTCGAGCCAACCGGGGGTTACTTCTACATCTGAATTGAGCAGCACAAAGTATTCCGAACGAATTTTGCGCAGCGCCTGGTTGTAGCCCTCTGCAAAACCAAAATTTTTCGGTAGCTGGATTCGCCTGACCTCCGGGTACGAATTTTCAAGCCATCCCATAGAGCCGTCCTCTGATGCGTTGTCGGCTACTACGATTTCCAGTTGGGGGTAGCTGCATTTCAGGAGGCTGGGCAGGAAAGCTTCCAGGTATTTTTTCCCGTTGTAATTCAAAAGGACGACCGCTACAGAAGGGCTTTTAAAAACCGGCTGCACGGGGCCAAGGCGGGGCGCGTTGAGCAGCAGGTTTTCCACTGCATTTTGGTCGCGCACCAGTTGCCTGCGTAGCTGGCCAATATGCTCGAATTTCAGGTCGCCGCGGATAAAATCAATGAACTCTACGCCGATTGATTCGCCGTAGATCGCCTGGTTCCATCCAAAGATGTTCACCTCTATACTTTGGGACCCCTTATTTTCAAGGGTGGGGCGGCTTCCGATATACAGCATGCCCCCGTAATGTTCGGTTTTTAGCCGGATGAAGACCGCATAAACCCCATCTGGCGGGAGTAGCTTATTTTTATCGCTAAGCTCGATATTGGCGGTAGGGAAGCCGATTTGTTTGCCTATTTTCTTTCCATGTACGACTTTGCCTCTGAGGGTAAAATAATGCCCCATGAGCAGTGCGGCCCTGCGTACATCCCCCGATTCCACTGCCCGGCGGATTTTTGTGGAAGATACGGCGATATCTTCTACATCGTGGCGCTCGATCTCCACCACGTCATAGCCAAAGTTTTTGCCGTGCCAGCGCAGGAAATTGATATCGCCTTGCCGCCCTAATCCGAAGCGATGGTCAAAACCAATTGCAATAATGACCGGATGGAACTTCCCGACGAGGAAGCGCTCGATGTATTCGTCGGCGCTGAGCTGCGAAAATTCGATGGTGAAAGGAACTACCACGAGATGGTCTATACCGAAAGCCTCGAGGAGCTCGATTTTCTCTTCCAGCGTATTGAGGAGCTGTACGTTGCCTTCTTTGGGGTACACAATGGTACGCGGATGGGGATGGAAGGTGACCAGCACACTCTCCCCACCGATATTTTGGGCCAGTTGTTTTACCTGCCCGATAATCTTTTGATGCCCTTTATGTACCCCGTCGAACGACCCTATCGTCAGTACGGCGTTCCGGAATACAGGTAAATGGTCTATTTGCGTATGGACTTTCATGGCAGTGCAAATGTAAACTGTTTATTCTTGTTTTTTGTTTGTATTTTTATGCTTTAATCCTTGTACCCCTGCGGGCGTTACGTTCGCCCAAACATGGAACAATATGCAAATCGAAACCGCAAAAGTCGTCAAAGCGTTGACCAGGGTCACAGACCCTAATACCGGGCAGGACCTCATTACCATGAACATGGTGCGCGACCTGCGTATCGAGGGGAACAATGTCGCGTTCACCCTGGAGCTCCCTACCCTTAACAACCAGTACAAGACCGACTTGAATTTTGCTTGTCAGGCGGCTGTCCGGGAGCTTTATCCAGATGCCAACGTTCATGTGCACATGGCCGCGCGCAACGCAGATGCCGTACAGCCAGACCAGCCCCTTCCCCATATACGGAATATTATCGCCGTGGCATCGGGCAAGGGCGGTGTGGGCAAGTCCACTGTTGCTGCCAATCTCGCTTTGGGTCTGAGTATGTTGGGGGCCAAAGTGGGCCTTGTAGATGCCGACCTCTACGGGCCTTCAATGCCGACGATGTTCGGTTTGCAGGGGCAGCGGCCAAAGATACAATCCATCTATAACCAACCCAAAATGGTACCGCTGGAATCTAACGGGATATTCCTGATTTCCATCGGTTTTATCATCGAACCCGAGCAGGCAGTGGTGCTGCGTGGGCCCCGTCTGGCTGGTATCATCAAACAATTTTTCAACGATACGATATGGCCGCCACTGGACTATCTCATCGTTGACCTGCCGCCGGGTACCGGAGATATCCAGCTCACCCTGGTACAGACGGTTCCGGTCACCGGGGCAGTGATCGTTACCACGCCGCAGGAAGTGGCCGTCGTGGATGCCATAAAGGCGATGAATATGTTCCTCCTGCCCTCCGTCAATGTGCCGATCCTTGGGGTGGTGGAGAATATGGCCTGGTTTACCCCCCGCGAATTACCCGATAACCGCTATTATATCTTTGGACAGGGCGGGGGTAAAAAGCTTGCACAGATGAGCAATAGTATGGTCCTTGGGCAGATTCCCCTGGTGCAGGGCATCCGGGAGTCAGGGGACGAGGGTCTGCCCGCAGTTTTGGGAAATGGGGACGCCCAGGTAAAAGAAGCCTTTTTGAATGTCGCGCAGAATACCCTGCGGCAGGTCGCCCTGCGCAATGAATTCATGGAGCCGACAAAAGTAATCCAAACCAAAAATTAACCTTATGCCCTTAACGGATAAGCACCGGCTCTTACAGCGCATTGACCAGGCATTGAACGATGTTCGGCCCCACCTTGCGGTAGATGGCGGCGACGTGGAAGTCGTAGATATCACAGAGGAGCTGATCGTACAGATTAAATGGCTCGGGAACTGTCAAAGCTGCAATATGTCGATTATGACGATGCGCGCCGGGATCGAACAGGCCATAAAGATCAAGGTACCGGAAGTAGAAGGGGTGGTTGCCATCAACGGACTGGTTTAATCGGTGTTATGTTGCGGGAAGTGCTCATCTCCAATATCTTTGCAAAGTCTTCTTTCCTATGCGTGGGCCTGGATACTGACCCCGCGCGCCTGCCAGCATGCCTGCAAAGCTGCGAAGACCCCATCTGGGAATTCAACCGCCAGATTATTGACGCTACCCGCCCTTTCTGTGTGGCCTATAAGCCAAACCTGGCCTTTTATGAGGCTATGGGGATCAAAGGATGGGAACTTTTTGAGAAAACCGTGCGATATATCGGGGATACGCATTTCATCATCGCAGATGCTAAGCGGGGCGATATCGGTAATACTTCCGCGTATTATGCAAAAACCTTTTTTGAAACCTTTCCCTGCGATGCAGTCACGGTCGCACCGTACATGGGCGAAGATTCCGTGACGCCGTTTCTTCAATCTCCGGGTAAATGGGCTATTCTTCTGGCACTGACTTCCAATCAGGGCAGTGCGGATTTTCAATTGGATGGACAAAATGGGGGCCCGCTTTACAAAAAAGTCATCACCAAAGCGATGCAGTGGGCCGGGCCGGAACGCCTGATGTTTGTGATCGGCGCCACGCATCCGGGCCTTATCCGGGATATCCGGGAATTGGCACCGGATTACTTTTTTCTGGTGCCCGGTGTAGGCGCCCAGGGGGGGGAGCTTCGTGCAATCGCTACGGCAGGATTAAACAAGGATTGCGGGCTACTCGTCAATGCGTCGCGGAGTATCCTGTACGCCGGGAGCGGACCGGATTTTGCGGGCAAAGCGGCGGCAGAGGCGGCGCGGCTGCAGGAGGAAATGAAGGTTCTGCTGAATGGAAGGTAGCAGGGCAATCATCGGGGCATACGTATTGTTTTTCAAATCCTTATGATTTTGAGGGTGGGATGTTGATGCAGGTAACGGTGGATAATCCGGTTGGTTTCAGGGTTTCCCGGAAATTTTTTAACCGCATCGCCCAACACAGCGGGATTACCGTTTAAGTCGGCGGCATCGAGGTAGCCGAATCCCTGGTAGATCCCGTTTTCGACAAATACCACTGCTTTTTCGCTGGTATTTCGTCCTTCATCAATCAGATAGAAATCGTGATCGAAGAGCGTGCCCATTTTTTCCATTGCCAGGAGGGCGCGTTCGTTGTAGGTGTCGGGCGTTTCAATGCCTTTGCATGCCCCCCGGCATTGGTGCAGGTGGAAAAAGAAGCAGGGCCCTTTCTGTCGGGTATCTTCGCAGAAATTGGCGCAAAGCTCGAATTGCTCCCGGATGCTCTGCAGGTGGCCACGGGCATGTGCTGACTGGGCATATTCTGCGACGAGGTTCAGCGATTTTTTTTCTTTGGACGAGACTTTATCCATGCCGAAGCAGAGATAGCCATCGGTATTCGCCCAGGAATAAACCGCATAAGGATAGCTGCGGGCCCGTTGTGCGCGGTTGACCGCTGGGTTGAGCCGCTTGATTTCATGCGACTCGAGCAGTAGCGCGACGAGTTCGCTGCCCGTTATTTCGAAACTCACCTCATTGACCATTTGGCGCAGTTTGCCGGCTTTGGGGCTGTTGTCGGCAAAGTGATCGGCGACGCGTTTGCGGATATTGAGACTTTTGCCGACATAGACTACGTTGCCGTTCTCATCATGGAGGTAATAGACCCCGCAGGATTCCGGCAGGGCGTGGATTTTTTCGAGGGAAATACCAGTGGGCAGCTTGGATTCCCGGATGCCCATATTGATCATCACCTGTATTTCCTCCCTGAGCTGGTGTTTTTGAAGGATCATGCGGAAAATCTCTGCGGTGGCGCTGGCATCTCCCATTGCCCGGTGGCGGTTGTCCAGGCGTACGCCCAGAGATGCCGCCAGTTTACCAAGGCTGTAGGATGGCAGCCCGGGAAATGCCTGTCGGCTCATGCGCAGGGTACACAACTGTTTTCTGCTGTAAGTGTAACCCAGGCGCTTGAATTCTTCGCAGAGGAATCCGTAATCAAAACGCACATTATGCGCTACAAAAATAGCATCCTGGGTCAACTCGACGATTTCCCTTGCAGTTTCGTAAAATTTCGGTGCATCCTGCACCATTTCCTGTGTGATGCCCGTCAGCTCCGTAATCCCATGGGGGATATAACACTCCGGGTTGATGAGCGATTCCCATTTTTGGACGACTTGCTCACCGTCGTGCAATACAATGGCAATTTCCGTGATCCGGTCGCGTTGTGCCCGTCCTCCGGTGGTTTCTATATCAATTATGGCATAATGCTTCTGCATCGGCATCAAATTTCCGGTAGTTTAAGCACCTACTAAAAATTCTGTTTTCTCCTTTTGGTTTTTTCCTATTTTTGTAAAGGTAGTAATAAAACAAAAAAAACAAAATAGTGATGATAGTAAAAAGTATTGTTGGATTATTTATGACACTCGGGCTTGCTGTACTAATCGCAAAAGAATCGGTACAGCCGGCTGTCCGGCATTTTCCGCCTGAAAAATTGCAGACCGGGGCGGAGCGTCTCAACGCATATCTTCCAAAATTGAAGGGTAAAAAGGTGGGACTGACCATCAACCATACCGCGATTGTTGGGGAAACCCATTTGCTGGATACCCTGCTCCGGCTGGGGGTAGATGTGCGCCGGGTTTTTGTGCCCGAGCATGGCCTGCGCGGTACCGCCGATGCCGGGGAGAAAATTCAGGACGGCAAAGACCCACAGACCGGGGTTGCCATGGCATCGTTGTACGGGAACCGGCGGAAGCCCGCACCGGCTGACCTCGCAGACCTGGACCTCATGATTTTTGATATTCAGGATGTGGGGGTGCGTTTTTACACCTATATTTCTACTTTGCACTACGTCATGGAAGCCTGTGCCGAACAGGGGCTGCCCCTGATGGTACTCGACAGGCCCAACCCAAACGGGCACTTTGTGGATGGTCCGATCCTCGACACTGCTTACCGCTCCTTCGTCGGTATGCACCCCGTACCCGTCGTTCATGGTATGACGGTAGGAGAGTATGCACAGATGGTCAATGGAGAGGGCTGGCTAAAGGGTGGGGTGACCTGTAAACTCGAAGTGGTTAAATGCAGTGAATATACCCATCAAACGCCCTACGTCCTGCCCAGGAAACCATCTCCCAACCTCCCCAACATGCGTGCCATCTACCTCTATCCTTCCATCTGTTATTTCGAAGGCACCCAGGTAAGTGTTGGACGCGGTACGGACAAACAGTTTCAGGTACTCGGTACACCGGGGTTCCCTATCGGCGACTATACGTTCACGCCCGAGCCTAAAGAAGGCGCCATGCAGCCCTTCCTGCAGGGAAAACCCTGCCGGGGCTACGACCTGACTTCCCTTGACCCCGAAGAAATCCGGGGCTGGGGGAAAATCCATCTGGATTACCTTATCCATTTTTATCAGAACTATCCCGAAAAGGATTCGTTCTTCCTCAAAGGGATGTTTATAGATAAGCTGGCCGGCGGCGCTTCCCTGCGCACCCAGCTTGTACAGGGTTGGAACGAAGATAAAATCCGGGCTTCCTGGGAACCCGGGCTTTCCCAGTATAAGGTGAAAAGGAAGCAATATCTGCTCTATAAGGATTAGGCTTGTCCGGGGCCGTGCAATGAGTCGGGGCAGAGACTCCGGAAAAAGTTTGAGGTTGTATAAAAAAGCCCCTTTTGCCGCCTTCTGCGGTAGAATAAAATTCTCTGAAGCGCCGATTTTGTGGATTTTGCGAAGCAAAATCAACAAAATCGGCGCTTCAAGGAAATTAGACTCCCTGCAATACCTTGAGTTCGATGAAGGAAAATGGGCCGCCATATTGTTCATAGCCAACCCGGTGCGGGTATCTGGAAGCAATAAAAGTGTTGGATAAAACCAGTAAAAGAAAGGCGACCGCTCCCTTTCCCATAACCCGTCAGGTTTTTGCAATTTCCCGGATAGCTTTCACCAGAATATCCAGG